>Ga0206873_1264_pt1 | contig 13758 bp, 12 predicted proteins | sample Alteio_BWOrgCont_11_FD_152631 | JGI IMG/M metagenome (GOLD analysis project Ga0206873, IMG submission 152631) | Enriched cells from forest soil in Barre Woods Harvard Forest LTER site, Petersham, Massachusetts, United States -... | ecosystem: Environmental > Terrestrial > Soil > Temperate forest >...
ATTATATTCCGACAGCGCGTATTCGTTCCCCGATAATTCGTTCCGTGCATTCGGGCATGTTCATATGACACGCAAAGATACTATGGACCTATATGGTGATTCACTCCACTATAATGGGACAACACGTGTTACGGAAGTATACGGCAATATAAAATGCGTGCGCAGAGGCATGACTTTAACTACCAAGCACCTGATATACGACATCAATGCCCATGCGGTAAATTACTGGGATGGGGGAACCATCGTGGATACTAATAATATCCTCACCAGCACCATTGGAATATACAGTACTGAAAAGAAAATGTGCTTTTTTAAATATAATGTAGTCCTCACCAATCCAAAATATATTATCCATTGCGATACTATGTTGTATGCTCCCGGCAACCGTACTGCGTTTTTCAGGGGACCTACAAGAATTACCAGCAAAACCAACTTTATGTATTGTGAAAAAGGCTATTACAATACAAAAAGCAATTATTGCCAGTTCTGGCAACATCCTTATATCATTAATAAAAAGGGTGACAGCCTGACCGGGGAACAAATTTATTATGATCGGGGGCAGGATTTTGGGCAGATATTGGATAATGTTACATTAACCGACACGGTGGATAATATTATCCTGAAGGGGGATTATGCCGAATACAACGGGAATAATGAAACCATGTTGGTAACCTGCAAAGCCTTGTTACTGCAGGTATACGAAAAAGATACACTTCATCTTCATGGCGATACTTTATTTGGAAAGAATATTTCCATGAGCGATACTAATAAAATCGGCAAACCCAAGCTGATGCTCGCATACCAGCACGTTAAATTTTTCAAAAAAGATTTGCAGGGTAAATGCGACTCTCTCACCTACGATGAAAAAGATTCTATCATGCGAATGTTTTATTTGCCCATATTATGGTCGGATGTGAACCAGCTTACCGCAGACACCATGAGGCTTCACATGAGAAATAAAAGGATGGATATATTGGATATGCGCGGCCATTCCTTTATAGCTTCGAAAGATACGCTTGCATCCAAATTGCTGGAAGCAGATTCAGCTACCAATGACTATGCTCCCCAAGACTCCCTTTCAGACAGCACTGCACGTTCTCATCATGCTTTAACAAAAGATAGTTCCCATCCTCACCACGATTCTATAGCGGTGCATAAAATCATTCATGGCAGTGATACTATGCAGTTCAACCAGATAAAGGGCAGGAATATGAAAGGCTTCTTTAAAGATAACAAGATTTATAAAGTAAATGTCTTGGGAAATGCCCAAACTATTTACTATGTATACACCGACAACAATAACAGCATACTTGGAATTAACCGGGCAGATTGCAGCAATATGACTATTTTCATTGTTAACAATAAAATAAACAGTATTACTTTTCTCCAAAAACCTGATGCGACTTTATTTCCTATGAAGGATGTGAAGCCTGCAGATTTCCTATTAGGAGGATTTCATTGGCATGGAAATGAAAGACCAAGAACTATTACCGATATTTTTGGGAATAATCCGTAATTATTTCCTGCTAAGTACTATTGAAAAGAGTACGGCAAATACAACAATAATACCGACAAATATTTTCCAGGTGCCTCTGAAATACTTTGGGTCACGCTCAAAGTCCTGCCTGTAAAGTACAATCATAAATATGGCAAAAAGACTCATGGCTATAAGGAAAAACAAAGCCTGTCCTTTCGTTATAAGTTCACCATCCAGAAGCAGCATATCAATAGTTTTAATGCCCAAAGTTATGCCTAAATTGATATGGCTACCCACGTTCGGAAAAAAATAAACACCTGTAACTTTTTACAATGCCTCTCCGTCTTATGTTTTAAACATAAATTAGTGCCATAGATATTGCGGAAAGCATGACCCCGGAAGAATTTAATAATTGTGTGGATTTGTATGCGGATAACCTTTACCGTTTTATCCTTAAGAATGTTAAGGATATTGATAAGGCTAAAGACATAGTTCAGGATACGTATGAAAAATTATGGCTGAAGGTTAATGATGTGGCAAGCACCAATGCTAAAAGCTATATGTTCACCACTGCCTACCGCACTATGATAGACCGTTTCAGAAGCGATAGCAAGCAAGAAAGATTAGAGGACTCACATTTGTATCTTCATAGTCATACCAAGTCCTATAGTGATTTAAAGGAGATTTTGAATGAGGCCGTCAGCAGATTGCCGGATATACAACGCTCTGTAGTTATGCTGCGTGATTACGAAGGATATAATTATGAAGAAATAGGACAAATAACAGGATTAAACGAATCGCAAGTGAAGGTTTATATTTTCAGGGCGAGAAAGTTTTTGAAAAACTACATAGGCTCTAAGGAGGTTGTAATATGAAAGAAAAAAAGAACATCAATTTAAGTAATTACGAAGCCTATTTTTTAGACTATCACGAAGGTAGTCTATCGCCGAATTTGGTGAAGGAACTGATGGATTTTATTGCTAAAAACCCTGAACTGAGGGAGGAGCTTGAAAGCTTTGAACCTATTACATTGAAAGATACAAAAATCAACTACAGTGAAAAGCAAGCACTAAAAAAACAGTTGACCGGCATTAATCCTTCCAATTTTGATGAATATGCAATAGAATATGTGGAAGGTACTTTATCTGTTGGTTTACAAAAGGAGTTAAATGCATTTATTGCCCAGAATCCTCGTTACCAAAAGGAGTTGGAATTATATTCAAAAACCAAATTAGTGCCGGATTCATCTATTGTTTTTGAGGATAAATCTTCTTTGAAGCGAAGAAACAGGAGGCCTGCTATTTATTATTACTGGTCAGCGGCAGCATCGGTGGCAATTATTATTGGAACATACTTTATGCTGAACAAAAATGTATCTTCAAGTGAAAATAATACGGTAAAGGATAATCAAATAAAGGATAGCAACGTGGTTGCTAATAACCCTTCAAAAACTATTGATACAACCAAGATTTTTTCCAAGAGTACATATAGTAATCCTCACATTTATAGTGTGAAAAATACTCCGGTTGTTTCTATAAACAGGCATCTTCAAAAGGAGCAGGAGAACAAAAAAACTCTCCCTGATGATCCAAAGAAGGATTCCTCTGCTTTAGCTGTAAATAAAGAAGCAAATGAGAACCCTACTGAACCTGTCAAAAAGGAAATACTAACTCCTGCTCATCCCGCAAATGATACAGTAGCATCGAATAGCAATTCAAAGGATGGTGACTGGCAGGTAATAGAAAGACCAAAGGAAAAGAAAAAAGGGAAACTACTCATTAAGCTTGCTACGCTGACCTGCAAAGGCCTTCACAAAATTACCGGGCAACATATTGAACTGGAAAAACACTATGGCTCGGATACTACAAATATTACCGCCTACCAGCTTGATTTAGGCAACAGGAAAATTCAATTTCCCGTGAAAGAATAATGGAATGTTGTAACTAATTGAAAGAACAGCCCGTCATACATCAAACTAATCAACAATAAAAGGTACTATGAAAAAAATAATTTGTCTTGTTGCATTCATTATATTTATTGCAAACACAGATGCACAATATGTGATTAAAAAGAACCTGGCCGATTTCAACGGAATTGAAATTGGTTCTGCAGCCGAGGTAAATTTAATCCAATCGGACAGTAATTATGTGACCATTTCATCCAAGGATTCCATCAAAAAAACTCCCAAGATAGGTGTACACGGGGGAATTCTTGAAATTACATCCTCTTCAAAAGGCATTATGGATGTATATGTAAAAAATATCACATCCATTAGAGTCAGTGATGCTGCCCGGGTTGAATGTAAGGACACTTTGAAAACCGATAATTTAACTATTCATGTTTCAGATGCAGCCAGTGCAGATATTTTGGTTCATGCCAAAACTGTAAAGGCAAAAGCCGATAATGGAAGTTCTATAACAATTAAAGGTACCACCGGTTCTTTAGATGTGAACACATCGGATGCTGCTAATATGGATGGAAGTTTTCTAAAAGCCGCCAGTGTAAGAGTTATTTCTTCCAACGGCTCTAATGCAAGTGTATGGGCTATAAATAGCATTGACGCAAATGCAACGGATGGAAGCAATATTACTGTAAAAGGTAGCCCAGCGCAGAAAAATACCTTCGCATCTGATGGAAGTTCTGTAACAATGAATGACTCTGAAATGGAAAGACATTCTATGGGTACCATTTTGGATGATGATTCTATCGGGATGATAAAACATAGGGACTATCAAATGGGAGAGGCGTTTATCGGTTTTGGGTTTGTTACAGGAGGAAATAAAAATGCCGCCATAGAATATGGAAATTCCAGGGAATTTATAATGGGATTTGGAGGCGGTCATAAATTTTGTAAATGGAATGGTCTTGGGTTTGACGTTTATTATAAATCTACTGATTTCTATCTTGCACAAAATTCGGGGAAAAGATTCCCGGATACGTTAAACCACGATGCTGAGAAAGTAAGTTTACAAAACTTTGGGGGACTTCTTTATGATCGCTTCATATTTACTTCGGGGTACCATGGACAGCTCGCTCTGGACTTAGGATTTAATTTTGATTGGACATTTAATTCCCGGGAAGTGTCATGGGACAATAGTTCGTATGTTAAAACAATTGACCGCAACCTTGCGTTTTTTCATCATGGCAATTACGGTGTCACTGCAAGGCTGGTATTTCTCCGGGAACTTTCCATTTATTTTAATTATCGCCTTTCAAATGTTTTTAAATCAACTGTGACTCCGACGCTATATGCACCAACTCTTCCGCCGTTTGTTATAGGAATAACTATCGGCGCAGGAGGCTGATTGAAAATAAAAGGAGGTATGAATTTATAAGAGAGTGTTTTTTGTTAAATCAAACAAGCCATCTCGCAGAAATGAGGGGTGGCTTTTCTTTATAAAGTTCTTGCAACAATCTCATCCCCCTCCACAGTATAATATTCCGTAGGGAGGCTATTGCGCAAGGTTATATATTTCCGGTAAGTATCGTTATATTCAATCCGGTCCGATAATGTTTCATCGTACTTTCCGGTAAGCCCTATAAGCATTTCCACCACTTCCCTTAATGCATGATTATTGCTATCGTTTGCCGTTAAATAATCCATTAATTGCCTGCTTTCGGCATACTTTATAAGCATTGGATTGGCAGGACGGGAAACCATCATTCTCACTCCCACTTTTTTTGCAACATCCAGATCAAGTACATCGTCAAAGACAAAAAGAATTTCATGGGGAGCGATGTTATGTTTTTTGCAGAGATGGTCGAGCGCAATACTTTTATGCTTGATTTTATAATAAACAAAATCCAGGTGTTCCCTATCGGAAAAGCTATGAGAGGCAGAATTTCTTTCCCCCGTAATAATCCCGAAAAGAGGCATGGCGCCTTTCAGTTTATAATGGTTAAAGCGCAACAGGTTTACGCCCATAGCATCAATTTCATTAAAAAGGCTGGTATTTCTTTCGTCTTTTTGCCCGTTGTTAAAAACCCCGTCCCAATCGAAAATATATGCTTTCACTTTTTCAAGCTTAGCTTTTATCTTATCTGGCGGAGTAAGGAAACGTCCTTTAAATAGTTTTTCTAGTTCGTTAAAATCTGAACTCATTTGGATAGTTTATTATTAAACAGTATTTCAATTATCGGTTCTAAAAAATTCTTACACAGAGTTACACGGAGAAGACACAGAGTTACACAGAGATTATCTTTTATATCTTTTTATACCTTCCTTTAATAATACCACATTGAAATTTATTAATAATCCTATCGGCTTACTTGCAAACTTCATATAAGTGAGTATCTGGGCTTCGTGTACCGGGTTAAAAGCATCCACAGTTTTTAGTTCAACTACTACCGTTTTTTCTACCAATAGATCTATCCTGTACCCGCATTCTAAATGAATTTCTTTATAGACAACAGGAACCGGATATTGTCTCTCAACAAATAACCCTGCTTTTTGCAACTCAAAAAACAAACATTCCTCATAAGCAGACTCCAATAATCCCGGACCCAAAGCCCTGTGTACTTCAATAGCGCAACCTATAATTGTTTCAGTTATTTTGTTTACATCCATTGTTGCCTTTTCTCTGTGTGCCTCTATGTCTTCTCTGTGGCTCTCTGTGTAACTTTGCCTTTTAACCAAATACTATCTTAGTCATTTTTCAAATCCTGTATATCCAGCATTCCGCATGGTTTTCCGCCATCCGTCACCATGATATTATCTACATTGGTTTTTTTGAAGAGGGCCGCTGCTTCATTCAATAATGCATTTGCATCGATGCTGACAGGAGTTTTGTATTCCAGTTCTTTCAGCTTTTTGTTTAAGACATGGTCTCCGTCTTTTTGTAATAACCTGCGTAAATCTCCATCGGTAAATACGCCTTGAACGCTACCATCTTTGTTAGTTACAATTACAGTTCCAAAACGGTATTCTGTCATTTTTACAAGAGCGTCTTTGATTGTGGTTTCGCTGCTCACAACCGGGTTAACAGGTCTGATGGCTTCTTTTACCTTCACCATCATCATCCGTGTATCGCGAAAAAACTGTTCCGTACCTATTTGTGTGAAATTGTTTTCGGTGAGTGATTTCAAAACTTTTAACGGAACGGTTATAGTATGTACTCCAATATTAATAGCGTTCCGCACATGCTCATTGTGGCGAACCGAGCTGAACATGATTTTGGTATCGTAGTTGTAGTAATTCACGGCATCCACGCATTGTTCTACTAAAGTAAGTGCATCATGCCCCTGGTCCTGTAAACGTCCTACCAGTGGGCAAACATACGTTGCTCCTGCATGCATTGCCATATATGCCTGTTGCAGCGTATATACTAAATGTACATTCACCAATAGCCCTTCATTGCGCAATATTTTGCAGGCGCGCACTCCTTCGAGTGATACGGGAATTTTAAAAACAGTGCGTTTAGGATCTAATCCTAAATTCAACTGGCGGAGGGCCTCCTTCTTTATTTCCTCTGCAGTAGAACCTAACGCTTCTATTTGCAACACAGGCACAATTTTGCTGAGTTTAACAATTGTGCCATCAATATCGGTAATGCCTTCCCGTTGCATAAAGGTAGGCGTAGTAGTAAGCCCGTCAAGGAAACCGAGTTTGAATCCTTCTTCAATCTCCTTCATGTTAGCAGAATCAAGATATAGCTCCATAGTATAATTTGTATTTGGGCAGTAAAGGTAAGATTTTAAGAAACTATAACGACAAATGATGAAATGCGGTTAAAAACTGCGGTAAAGCTTACATTTGCAAAAACCAATAATCTCTTAATTGCTAATGGAACAAAATAAAAATACAGCCTTGCTTGTTATGGATGTGCAAGAGGCCATTATCGGAATGCTTGGCAAATCAGTAGATGCCTATATTGATGCACTTTCAAATGCTATAAAAAAGGCACGTGCGAATAATATGCCTGTTATATATGTGGTAGTTGGATTCCGCAATGGCTACCCGGAGATTAGCCCATCTAATAAATCATTCTCCATGATTAAAAAGAGCCCCGACCGTAAATTTGATACCGAAGAAGCTATGAAAGTCCATTCTGCTGTTGCACCTGCAAAAGGGGATGTTACAGTAATCAAAAAACGGGTCAGTGCTTTTACGGGAAGCGATTTGGAAGTCCTTTTGCGATCCATGGGAATAAAGCATATTGTGCTCACCGGCATTTCTACAAGCGGAGTGGTGCTTTCCACCCTTCGTGAAGCCGCTGACAAGGATTATACTATTACCGTGCTTTCCGATTGTTGTGCAGATACGGATGAGGAAGTACATCGGGTACTTACCACTAAAATATTCCCACGCCAGGCTAATGTAGTGCAATCAACCGAGTGGGATATTTTGTAAGAACAAAGCTATTTAAAGTCCTACCTTCTGCCTCTTCCCCCACCACCGCCTCTTCCGCCGCGTGCGCCACCTCTATTGGGATTAGCTCTATGAGTAGCATTTGTTGGCTGTGCTGTGTGGTTTGCATTTGCAGGAGCCGCGTGATTCGCATTTGCAGGTTGTGCTGCATGGCTCGCATTTGCAGGTGCTGCGTGATTCGCATTTGCAGGTGCTGCGTGATTCGCATTTGCAGGAGCTGCATGATTCGCATTTGCAGGAGCTGCATGACTTGCATTTGCAGGAGCTGCTGCATGGCTCGCACTCACAGAATGTCCGGCAGAATTAAATGGTTGTCCGCCGACTCTGTTCATTGCGGTTGCTGTGGGGCGACCTTTATTTACCGATGCAAGCTGGTTCCTGTTTGTACTTGCACTATGTTCATTATTTTGTTGTTCCGAAGTAGCTTGAACATGCTGCTCTCTCATGGCTGACTGCTCTTGGGCGGTAGGCTGTGCACTAACTCCGCGGGGACCATTGAAACTAGTATGGTTACCATTATTAACGATTACAGTTCTGTCTACATAAGTGTTGTGGAATCCAGGGCCTGTGTGCCACACAGCAGTATTATACCGGAAGGCCCCGCCTTCCCAGCGTCCGCCATAAAAGCCTGGGCCTCCATATCCAAAGCCGTAATTTATGCCGCCATAAAAACCTACATGAGGACCCCAATAGCCCCCATGCCAATAATATCCTCCATTTACAAATCCCCAGTAGCCCGGTGTCCAAAACCATCCTGGCCTGGCAGGGGCAACCCATACGCCAGGCACCCAATAATAGCCATCCGTACCATAAGCCCAATAGCCCGGTGTCCACCAGTAACCTTCCACAGGGCAGGGAGGTTGCTCATATACAGGGATTGCCGGAGGAGCGATACCTACGCTTACTCCAACACTCACTTGCGCAGAAATTTTTGTTACTCCCACCAGGGAAGAAATGACGAGAAGAACTACAGCCAGCCTTTTCATATTTAGGAGAATTAATTATAATTTATTCAAATAACTTCTTACTAAATCCATTTACTTTTTGACTACTAAAATAATAAAAAGTTATATCGTCATTAAAATTAATCGACGAACACCTATTATAGTAATTTAAAAGACCCAAAAGGGGGCGGGCAAATAGAAGGACTTTAAAAATTCGCTTATTTCCCCCTATACTTCACCTCCGTATTATGAATTTCAATCAGCGGCTCCAAAAAGGCTTTCAGGTCATAAACGCTCAGTTGGCTTGAAGCATCGCACAAAGCCTTTGAAGGTTCGGGATGAGTTTCAATAAAAATACCATCTACTCCCGAAGCCACTCCAGCGCGGCTTATCACGGGCAAAAATTCTCTGGCTCCGCCTTTCACATCGGCGCTGGGAATGCCATATTTACGTATGGAGTGTGTAATATCAAATACTACCGGGTACCCTAATTGGCTCATGTGGTATATGCTTCGTGGGTCAACAACCAAATCATTATACCCGAAGGTATATCCTCTTTCGGTAAGGATGATTTTATCATTTCCGCTATCCACGCATTTTTTAACAGGGTGTTTCATATTTTCAGGAGCCAAAAACTGCCCATGCTTAATATTAATAACCCTTCCTGTTTTCGCTGCCGCCACCATCAGGCTGGTCTGCATACAGAGGTATGCCGGTATTTGTAATACATCACATACTTCGGCTGCAGGGGCTGCCTGGTCAGGGTAATGAATATCGGTAAGAATGGAGAATCCGAATTTTTCCTTCACTTTCGCCAGCATTTCCAATCCTTTCTTTAAACCCGGACCGTCATAATATTTCAGGTCGCTGCGGTTATCCTTCAAAAAGGAAGATTTATAAATGATGGGTATGTTCAGTTGTTCGCTGACTTCCTTCAATTTTTCGGCTGTTTTGAACATGACAGTTTCATCTTCAATCACGCAAGGACCCGATATAAGGAATAATTGGTCAGATCCACATTCTATATTCCCGATTTTTATTTTCTTTTTACTCATAATGTTATTTTAAAGCGCCTTAATAATAGTTGCAAATTTAGGAATAATGTTATCACCCTGTATAGAAGGGAGAAGTACAAAAACGGGTCCTTCTCTATTGGTAGCAGAAGGGGAATGCGATGAGTAGAATAATAGTTAAATATCCTTAATTGAAGTTTCAACATTTTTTTTATGTTTATATTGGCAAAAGTTTTTTTAGTCAAAAATCGTCTATACCTTGAACTATCAGTCAGTTGGAAGTAAATATTCAGGAATTAAAAGCCGGAAATGAGCAGGCATTCCGCCAACTTATTGAAATTTATGGGAAAGGCATATTTAACCTCTGCCTGGGGATAATTCCCAACAGGGAAGATGCCGAAGACCTTACACAAGAGGTATTTATTGAAGCCTATAAACATATTCGTTCTTTTAGGGAAGGCTCTCATATAAAAACCTGGCTCTTTCGCATTGCGTTAAACAAGTGTTACGACCATATTAAATTTACGAAAAGAAAAAAGAGGCATGGTATTATGCAATCGTTATTTGATAAAGATGATAACCCAATTGAATTGCCATCCAATTTTGCACACCCGGGCATAACCATTGAGAATAAGGAGCATGCCAAAGCCCTTTATGGAGCGCTTGCTTCCTTACCCGAAACCCAACACACGGCTTTTACCCTTTATGAAATGCAGGGCATGGATTATAAGCAAATAGCAGAAACCATGTCCGTAAGTGTCTCTGCTGTAGAGTCTTTGCTTTCACGGGCAAGGGCAGGATTACGTAAAAAACTACACACCTATTACACCCGTAACGCAAGTTCTTAATCATACAATCGTCTAATAATTCATACTTCATATTATGGAAAGGAAAATGAAAATAGAAGAGCATGTAGATGTAGCCATGCAATCGGTAAAAGGCATGGAATCTTCAGAATTACCTTATGGCTTTTCTGAAAGAGTGGTAGGCAAGTTGCGTTTGCAAAATCGAAACAATGTAAGGAGTCTATACACCTTCTCCCCCTTATTAAAAATAGCGGCGGTTTTTATTCTTATCCTTATAAATATGGTAACCTTACGACTTGTTATGGGTACACAACAAGTGGTACAAAATACTTCTCAACCTCAATTTATTACGTTAAATGATTTTGTGAACGATTACCAGATAAACGATACCAATGAAGAATTAATAACTTCTAATACTCCGGCACATGAATAATCCGAAGCTCACGAATGTGCTTTTAATAGCGTTGCTTGCAATAAACTTTTTATTCCTTGCCGGATGGGCTGCATCTACCATGCACCGTAGGCACGAAAGCAGGTTTGCCATGTGTCACCAATTTCGCGGATGGAGGAATCGTGATGGTTTTAAATTCTCCCATCATTGTTTCGGCGCCTCCCGCGGCTATCACAGGGGGCACTACGGGGGCTTCAGAAACCATAACAATTCCAGGTGGAACCCATACCGGGATGATTCCAATCAATAGCTCTATTTTCAAAACATTCTTAAATTTGCCAATACTTTCCATTTCCTGAAAAAAATCAAATCGTTTTTTTCAATACCTGCTGATGATAAACACAAAACTAACCAACATTCTCCTGATTGTATTACTCATTTTTAATGTGGTATTTCTTACTGAATGGTGGATAGCGCATCACCGGAAATTTCATCATCCTCCAAAACCAGAAAATGAAACCACTACCACACTTTTAAATGACCAGAACAGAGGTGAAATGTTCCTTGTAAAATCTCTGGGGCTGGATAGTTTGCAACAAAAGAAACTCGATACCGCGCTGGCAGTTCATTTTGCTTTCCTTGGCAAAGTAGCTGAGGTATGGTTTGGCAGTATCGGGAATATTAAGATTGGTGGCATTGATACCCGATTCGTAAAGATTATAATTAGCCGTAACATCCAGCCAGCTTAAAGGTGAAACTTGCAACGTTGCTTCTGCGCCTTCCGAATAGCCGTAATTCGCATTTGCATAAGTATTAATATACTGATCCTGTTTTAACTGCGAGTTATATGAAATCGAATCGAGTTGTGTGGCAATAAGATCATAGGTGATTTTATAATATGCTGACAGAAGTAAAGAACTTCTTTTATCAAACGTGTGCATATAGTTCAACTCAAATGAGTTCTGATATGCCGGCAGTAAATTAGGATTGGCCAGTTGTATACTTTCGGGATTTGAGTAATTATTTACCACCAACTGGTTAAAAGAAGGACGGGTGATATGAGTAGTGTAACTCAATTGCAAATCGCTTTTATCTGTCAGGTGATAGGTTATAAATCCACCTGGGAAAGGCTTAAAAAGCGATTGAGTATGTAACGGAGTAGTAGATGTTGAGTCTGTCTGTTGTCCGCTATATAAAGATTGTTCTACCCTAAGCGCTACCTGGTAACTGAGGCGGCTTGTTAAGTTATGGCTGAAGGTGAAGTAAGCCGCGTATATCTGTTCGTTAAAAATGTAATCGGTGCTTTCCATTTGGTTGGTTTCACCATCTATTAAGATGCTGTTATTGGAAGTTACATTGTTCAAAGTTGTCATCAGCCCGCAATCCAGCTCTATTTTTGTAGATATAGGGTCTACATAATCCATTTTCCCAACATAGTAATAGTTTTTGCCGTTGGTCAGCTGTTGTTCATCCACATTTGATATTGGAGCGAAATTATTATTATAGTTGTAAATATTAAATGTGCCGTTTCCGCTGGAAGTACCCTGGTTAGCTGTAATACTTGCCGTTATATTTTCATTTTCTTTCGGGAATAAGTGCTTATAGAGTACTGATGTGCCGTAGTTATTAAATACTCTTGAGGAGTTAGAGTTTTCAAATGTATTCGAAATGGGTTCATTCCCTATTGCATTTCGTACGGTATCTGTGTTTGTATGCAACAAATCTACTGTACTAAAATTACCTGTTCCATACGTTCCCTCTACTGTTAGCGTATTACGGTTATCAATAAAATAGTCAAACCCCGCGCGGACAAACCCAAAATACCCATTCATGGTATTGGTATCTTTTTGGTAATTTGTCAAATAAGGAAGAGATGCAGGTTCTCCTTTTACAGTGTCTCTTGTTTCTGAGCCGTACATGATATGCTTAACCTGGTGGTAATGAAGGTTAGCAAAGAAATTTATTTTCCCTTGCCGTATATTAAAATCAAAGCCTGTGTTTACTTTGCCGTATTGGTCAACTCCTGCCCTTATAGAACCATTATAGCCAAGCGCCATATTGTGTTTAAGAATAATATTTATTATTCCGCCCGAACCGGCAGAGGCGTCAAACTTGGCAGAAGGATTGGTAATGACTTCTATTTTATCTATTTCATCAGAGGGAATCTGGTCAATGGTTAAAGTGGTTGGAAGCCCGTCAACATAAATGGTGGGAGAGGCATTCCGGAGTGTTACATTTCCATCAATATCCACATTTACGGCAGGAATGGTTTTTAACACATCCTCGGCAGTACCACCCGTGGTAGTGAGGCTTTTACTCACATCAAAAACCCTTTTATCCAGTTTAAGCTCCATAGGGGGCGCTGCCCCGTTAACAGTAACAGCTTTTATTTGCGTAGCAGCCGGGCTTACCTTTATATTTCCCAAATCTCTATCTACCGCATTTATCAGGCTTTGCATGGCTGCCGGATCAACATTGTCACTATTCAGTCCTTGCAATTTTTTTCCGCTCTTCATCAACGCATTCAGATTAAACGAAACTGTTTGTGAATAGTTGTTATACCCCAGCGCGTTTATTTGTATGGTAAATTGTCCTGTAACAGGGAGTTTCTCAAAGCTGAATTCACCATTATCGCCGGTTAACTGACCCTGGAGAGGCACTGTTTTAAGAGAATGCGAAACGGAATCCCATTGGGGCCCTGAAATTTGAATTGCAGCAAAGGGAACAGCCTTACCCGTAATACTATCAATTACCTTACCA
>Ga0206873_1265_pt1 | contig 13748 bp, 10 predicted proteins | sample Alteio_BWOrgCont_11_FD_152631 | JGI IMG/M metagenome (GOLD analysis project Ga0206873, IMG submission 152631) | Enriched cells from forest soil in Barre Woods Harvard Forest LTER site, Petersham, Massachusetts, United States -... | ecosystem: Environmental > Terrestrial > Soil > Temperate forest >...
GGCGCAGGCGAGCGGGTTCGCGGTGAAGGTGTGGCCGTGGAAAAACGTGCGGCCTTCCTCGAACGGCGCGCAAAAGGCGGCGTGGATTTCCTCGGACGCGAGCGTGGCGGCGAGCGGGAGGTAGCCCGCGGCGAGACCCTTGGCCAGGCAGAGAAAGTCGGGCGCCACGCCCTCGGTTTTCCCGACCAGCAGGTGGCCGAGGCGGCCAAAGGCGACGAAGACTTCGTCCAAAATCAGATGGACGCCGTGGCGGCGGCAGAGCGCGGCGGCCTCGGCCACGAAGCCCGGCGGCTGTTGCACCATGCCGGCGGCGCCTTGCACGGAGGGTTCGAGAATCACGGCGGCGATGTGCGCGGCGCGGGCGGCGAGCAAGTCCTCCAGCGTGCGCAGGCTCGGCGCGGCGTCGGCTTCGAGAATGCGGCCCGCCAGCTCGACGCAGCGCGGGGCGGGGACATGGTGCGCGGGGAGGAACCAGTCCGCAAAGCGGCCATGAAACGCGGCGCTGTCGCCCACAGCCATCGCGCCGAGGGTGTCGCCGTGGTACGCGCCGGTGAAGCCGGCGATTTCGCGCTTTTCAGGATGGCCTGTAAGTTGCCAGAATTGGCGCGAGAGTTTCAGCGCGATCTCGACGGCGCAGGCGCCATTGTCGGAGTAGAAGACGCGTTGGAGACCGGAAATTTGCGCGAGCTTGGCCGCGAGGGCGGCGGCGGGCGGGTGGGAGAGGCCGAGCCAGGTGGTGTGCGCGACTTGGTCGAGTTGGGCGCGCAGGGCGTCGTCGAGGTCGGGATCGTGATGGCCGTGGACGTTCGTCCAGAGGGAGGAATGGCCATCGAGGTAGCGGCGGCCATCGAGGTCGAAAAGCCAGGGGCCTTCGCCGCGCGCAATTTGCAAGGGCGGGTAGAGCGCGGCCTCGGCGGACTGCGTGAACGGATGCCACGCGTGGGTGCGCTCCCAGGTTTCAAGCTGGGCGGGGGCAAGTTCTGGCGCGGCGGCAGGCATGGCAATGCCCGCAGTGAAACCCGTTTCGACGGGGATGTTAATCCTAAAAGCAACTGGGCTTAACAGGGTGCGAGCCGTTGGTTTTACTCTCAAGAACGCGCGAAGAGCAGCAAGCGCTGGATATCCCCGTCGTCCGCGGCACGGAGGGCGGCCAAATAGCGCTGCCGGGCCGTGCCCGATTCCGCCAAACTGGCCCCGGCCCCCCAAGTCAGGGGTGGCTGGCCCTGGCGGCGAACGAGAATATCGGCCATCAATCGGGCATGGCGGCCGTTCCCATTCGGCCAGGGGTGGATGACCACCAGCCGATGATGAAAGCGGATGGCGATTTCATCCTTGGGGTAAGTATTTTGGGCCAGCCAATAGCGCGCGTCGTCCAGGAGCAGGCGCAAGTCCTGATGCAGCCTGATTAACGGCACGCCGAGATTGCGTTCGGTGGCGCGGTATTTGCCCGCCCAGCGCCAGACGCGCCGGAACATGCGGCGGTGGAGTTCTCGCAGGAAATCTTCGGTCAGCAGGTCGTCGCGGGCCAGGGTGCGTTCGCGCAAGGCCCAGCGCCGGGCTTCGAGAATGTTCTCGCGCTCGAAGGCATTGAGTTCCGCCCGGAGGGCGATGCTGATGGCCAGGTCGCGCTCTTCCTCGGCGGTGAGGGGCGTGGCGCCGTCGGCCGGAGGAAGCATTTCCCCGTTCATCAGGCGAGATCCCCCTGCCGGGCGGCGGATTCGAGGCGGTCGTTGATGTTGCCCACGCCCTGGTCTTCCAGTTGCATGCTGTGTTCGCTGGCGAGCAGGTGTTCGAGAAAACCGGATTGGGTGGCGGCCAAGGCGGTGAAAGTTTCGACCTTGGGGTCTTTGGGCACGATGAAGTAGACGACTTCGCAGTGCAGGGCGTCGGCGACTTTGCGCAAGTTGGCCAGGGTCAGGGTTCCGGCGGCTTCGCGGCGTTCGAAGGCATGGATGGTTTGCGCGGAGACATGAAGCTTTTCAGCAATGGCGCGCAGGGGTAATCCCAAGGCTTCACGGACAATCCGCAGCCAGCCTTGGGCGGGAGCCGAGATGTCGCGAAGAGGCGCAAGCTTCCCAGGAATCGAGTCCAGCGTTTTTAATCTTATAGATTGATAGATTGATTTCACTTTAATGCTACGGTATTAAATGAATGAAATATGTCAATCTATAAGATGATATTTCGGTGAATTTTCGTGAAAGCCAAAAACGGCAACAGAACCATCTTGCCGGAGTGTTTGGCCACCTAATCGTACACCGGTGCGTAGTTGATGGCCTCGACCCAGCCGAGGCGGCCGTCGGAGGCGCGGATGTAATAGTAGCCACTGTGCTGGCGGAGGGCTTCGGCGGTTTCGCCGGCTTGGAGAACGCCGATGGCCACGCTGTTCGCCGTGGGGGAGATCTTGAGCTGGGTGTCGGCGCGAAGCACGACGCCGTCGCGGGCGTGCAGATGGTCCTGCCAGAGCGCGGTGGCCGCGATACCGGAGAACACGACGCAGGCGGCGAAGAGCAGCCAGGGCAGCGCGCCTCGCCAGCGATACAGGCGAGGCAAAAAGAGGAGGTAGGCGGCGGACCAGCCGAACAGGGTCAGCATCCACGTCCAGGCGTTGAGGCTCATCCAGGCAGTGACGCGCTCAAGGAAGGTGGGGTCGGGCGCGGTGATGTTGACTGCCTGGCGGGCGAGGGCGAGATTTTGACGGGCGTCGGGGTCGCGGGGGTCGAGCGCGAGCGCGCGCAGGTAATGCAGGATGGCGGCGGCTTGATCGCCGACTTGGTAGCAGGCGTTGCCCAAATTATATTCGAGGGCGAAGGAGGTGGCGGTGCGCGCGGCGGCCATGAAGTCCTTCCGGGCCTCGGCGAAATTGCCTTTTTCGTAGGCGGCGAGGCCGAGGGTGAAGGCGGTGTCGGGATCGGCGGGCGGTTCAGCGGCAGCGGGAGCGGCGTCCGTGGGATTGGGAGCTGTGGCCGGTGAAACGGCGGGCAGGGCGACGCCGGAAGACGGCTGGGTCGGCGCGGGGGCTTGGGCCGGCGCGAAAGAAGCGGCGAGGGTGAAAAAGGCCGCGGTAAGAATGATGGCGGGCAGCGTTTTCATGCTTGGTGAAGCAGTTGGCGCACGAGCTGGTCGAGTCGGGTCGCCGCCTGCTCGAGGGAGGCTTGGTCGGGTGTGAAGCCGCCGAAGCGGAGGGCGTCGCCAGCCTCGAAAATTTGCCGGGCCTCGGCGTGGATTTCGGCGGAGGAACCACGCGCGGTGAGGTGGGCGTCAAATTCCTCCCAAGTGAGGGCTTCAGCAGAGTTCTCATTGCGCCAGGCGGTGGAGTAGCTGGCGGCGACCTGTAATGCCCGTTGGGCGATGGCGAAGAACTCGGCGGCCTGGCCGGCGGTGGCGGCCCCGCGGGCTTTTTCGACCGCGGCCAGGGCATCGCGGCGGGCGCGGAGTTGGCGGGCGTAGGCGGGGTCGGTTTCGAGGCGCAGCCGGCGGCGGCGGGTGATGACAAAACTGGCGAGGAGCACGGCGGGCACAGCTTGCGCGCCGAGGAAATACGGCGACGTGAAAATGGGCGCAGGGCTGACCCAGGAGCCGGGTTCAGTGCGGGGGCCGACGAGTGTGGGTGCGCGGGCGGCGAGCGCGTTGTTGGTGACGGCGGGGAGCGGCGGCGGTGCCTGGCCGGGCGGGGCGGGCCTCACCGTTACGGCGAGCGGCTTGGGGGTGAGGTCGACGTAGCTTTTGGTTTCGGGATTGAAGAAATTAAACTGCGGCGGGGGCAGTTCGGTGACTTTTTCGGACATGGGCATGAGGACATATTCGAAGGTTTTGACGCCGTGATAACCGGCGGGGTCGCTGGGCTGGAAAGTTTCCTTGGGTTTGTACGCGCGCCAGAGCGGGCCGAGGTCGAGGACGGGGGCTTGCAGGCGGTCGAAATTGCCTTCGCCGGTGATATTGAGCGAGAGGGTGACGGGCACTCCCGCCTGCAGGTCGGTGGTGGAGAGGGTGGGCTCGTCGATCGAGAATAGGCCGATGCCGCCGGTGAAATTGGCGGGGCGGCCATCGGTGGGCAGAGGCTGGACGTTGAAATTCAAGGGAGTGGATTCCTCGGTGAGTTGCTGCTCCTGGCCAAAGCCCATCTGGGCGCGCATCCGGGCGAAGGCGTCACCCGGGCTGAAACTGTCGTCCATGCTCATGACGGTGACTGGCATGGAAAAGCGCAGGGTTTGGGGGCCGGACTTGAGCACGGTGATGGCGGTGTGCCAGGTGTAGATGTCGTAGGCGTGGTCGGCGAGTTGCGTGGTGGTGTGCTCGGGTTCTTCGCGCAACGCGGCCTGGACTTGCTCGAAGGCGTCGCCGGTTTGGGTGAAGCCGCTCACGCCCATCAGGCGGATGTCGTCGCGCCCGGACAAGACGATGTCGATGGGAAATTTTTCGCCGACGTAGACGTCAGTGCTGGTGACTTTGGCGGTGAGGGAGAGCGGCTGGTCACCAGTGCCGGCCGGAGACGAGACAGGTTGGTCGGTGACATCCAGCGTGGCGGGGGGGACGTTCACCGTTTGTCCGTCCACCGTCAGAGTAAAGGCTGGGATCGTGTACTGTCCCGGCTTATCGGCCTCCACCTGGAAAATGTAGGTTAGAGTGGTGGAAACGGTGCCGTCATTGCCATTAATATTCGTATTCTTGGAATAGCCTCCGCTCTGCATTTTGAGCCCGGGGATGGAGGGGACAGTGCCGTGGGGGCTCGTGCTGGAGCCATGCAGCTCGAGGAAGAATTGGCCGGTTTGGCCGGCGGCCAGTTGGTCCGGCTTAAATCGCGTGGTAGCCGTGGTCTGGCCAAGGGCGGCGGAAGCGGCCAAGACCGCGGCGAAGGCCACTAAGGCCATCCGCAGGGCGGGAAACAGTCTGAAAAAGTTCAAAGGCATGACTCGTTCACCAGTCCTTGAAGGTTTGGTCGGATGATTGCGCGCCCTCTTTCTGGGAGTCGTAACTGTTGACGGGGAGTTTGCGTTCGGAATTTTTCAGGGAGTCGAGCACCTGGCGAGCTTCTTCGCGGGTCATGACGCCGGGCGCGGTGACGGCATCGGCGCCAGTTTCGCCATTTTTGTCAGTGGAGGTGCCGGCCGCGGCGGCGGCGGCGGTGGAATTGCCAGAAGATTGACCGGGTTTGGCTGCGGTGGGTTCCGTGCCATTGGGCTGGGTGCCCTGGTTGGCGGCGGGTTTCGGCTGGGGCTGCCCGTTGGCATTGGGCTGCTGACTCGAATTGGGAGGCTGGGTTTGATCATTTGGCTGGGGCTTGTCGCCGGAGCCAGATTGCGGCTGGGGTTGCTTTTGGTCCCCATTTTGACCGGGCTTTTGGTTTTGGGCGGGCTGCGGAGACTGGCCCTGATTTTGCTTTTGGCCCTGGCCGGACTGCTGCTGGTTTTTCTGCTGATCCTGGCCGGATGCTTGATTCTGGTTCTGCTGGTTTTCCTGGCTCGTGCTCTGGCTGCCGGAGCTGTTGCTTTGCTGCTGCTGTTGCTGGCCCTGTTGTCCTTGTTGGCCCTGCTGGTTTTGTTGGTTCTGCTGTCCCTGCTGTCCTTGTTGGTTTTTTTGGTCCTGTTGGTTCTGCTGATTTTGCTGATCTTTTTGATTTTGTTGGTCCTGCTTATTGTCCTGCTGTTGTTGTTGCTGCTGCTGCTTTTGCTGTTGATCGAGTTGTTTTTTAAGCTGTTCGAGTTGGGTCTTGAGCAGGTCGAGATTGTAGTGGGCGTCCGCGTCGTTCGGGTTGAGTTCGAGGGCGTTTTGATAATCCTTCACGGCGGATTCCCAGGTGGTGACGGTTTTTTTTGGGTCTTCCTTGAGTTGGGCCTGGCCGAGGCGGTAGCGGGAATCGCCCAGGCCGTAATAGGCGCGCTGCTGGAGGCTGAGATCGTTGGCGGGCAAAGTTTGCTCAAAGGCATGCGCGGCGCCGTCGTAGTCGCCGCTGTGGTAGAGGCTCGCGCCCTGGTCGTAACGAAAACGGGCGTCCTCCGGAGCCTGGTCGGCGGCCTGACCGTAGGCCGAGGCGGCGGCCTTGTAATTACCCTGTTGGTAGAATTGTTGGGCGACTTGGGGCGAAAGACCAGGCGTCGGCGGCGCAGGGAGGGCGGTGCCGGCAGCCGCAGTCGGCGAAGGCAGGACGGGTGGTTGGGCTGTGGCAGACGGAGGCGAAAGAGTTTGGGCGGGGGAATTCGGCGGGGAAAGCGGCGCGGCGGAATCGTCGGCTTTGGCGCGCGGGGCCGTCAGGGCGCAGGCAGCGACGAGGACGAGGGCGGCCACGACAGGGTTTGCGTCACGGGCGGCGGACTTGCTTTTGGCCGCAGGGATGGGCGGGCTGGAGCGGGGGCGTTCCTCAGTGCGGAAGGGCCGGCGCGTGCCGATCAGCAATTCGAGCGCGAGCAGGAGCAGGCCGGCGGCGAGCGGCCATTGAAAACGTTCCAAGGGGAGGCGTTGCTCGCGCGAGGCGATCTGTTGTTCGGGAATGGTTTTGATACCTGCTTCGTAGACCTGATTCAGGCCTTCACCGGTCGATCCGAGCGGTTGGTAAAAACCGCCGGTGGCGTTGGCGATGGCGGTGAGAGTCGCGGCGTCGAGGTGGGACTTGACGATTTGGTTGTGGTCGTCGCGGACGAAGTCCACCTGGCCGTCCTTGGTGGGCAGCGGGATAATGTCGCCCTGGGGTGTGCCGACGCCGACGGTGTAAATGATGACGCCCTGGTCGTGCAGGGTTTTGGCGGTGCTGACGCCATCGCCCTCCAGATCTTCACCATCGCTGAGCAGAACAATGATTTTGTGATTGCCTGAGCTTTCCAGCGCGGAGGCGGCTTCGTCGAGGCCGGCGGCGATGTTGGTGCCGCCGCGGGCGATGGTGTTCGTGTCGATGGCTTCGAGGGACTGGCGGAAGGCGTCGTAGTCGAGCGTGAGCGGGCACTGCAAAAAAGCCTGGCCGGCGAAGGCGACGAGGCCGACGCGGTTGCCCGGCATTTTTTCCACCAGATCCATGATGGCGAGTTTGGCGCGTTCGAGGCGGCTGGGGGGCACGTCCTGGGTGAGCATGCTCTTGGAGGTGTCGATGACGAAGATGACGTCCACGCCGCGGGCGCGTTGTTCCTGCCATTCGTAGCCCCATTGCGGGCGGGCGAGGGCCAGGATGACGAGGAGCACACCGGCGATCACGAGCAGGTGCTTAAACCGGCGCAGGCCGGGGCTGTAGGAGGCGAGGAGGGAAGGGAGCAGGCGGGCGGCGGCAAATTGCGCGAGCAGGCTCTCCCGCGCGATGTGGCTGCGGGCGAACAACGTCAGCAGCACCGCTAGGGCGACGGGCAGCGCGAGCAGGACGTAGGGCCAGTGAAAATTCATGGAAGAAAAACAAAATATTTATGTTACGGTAAGCGGCGCAAACGCGTCTGGGAGAGCAATTGCTCGAGGCCGATCAGGGCGAGGCCGAGGAGGGCGGGCCAGTAAAAGAGCTCCAGATACGTGGAGTAGTGGCGGAGCCGGGCGACGGATTTTTCCTGGGCGTTGATGTCGGCGTAAATTTGCTGCAGTTGGGAGGCTGCGGTGGCGCGGTAGAATTTTCCGTTGGTGATTTGGGCAATACGCTGGAGATCGTCACTGTTGATGCCGTCGTCGAGGATTTGGCGACCATAGGGGTCGGTGTAATAAATGGGTTGGCCGTCCTGGTCGGTGAGGATGCGGCCCTGGTCGTCGGTTTGGGGGACGGGCTCCGGGTGGGTGGCGCCGACGCCGATGGTGTAGACTTTGATTTTATAGGCGGCGGCGGCCTCGGCGGCGGCGATGGGGCTGATGGCGCCGGAGTTGTTGTCGCCGTCGGTGAGAAGGATGATGACGCGGCTTTTGCTGGGCAGGTCGCGCAGGCGATTGGTTGCCATGCCGAGGGCGGAGCCGATGGCGGTGCCGCTGCCGTCGATGATGCCCAGGTGCAGGCGCTCGAGATTTTGCAGCAGCCAGTCGTGGTTGAGCGTAATGGGGCTGACGAGATAGGGGTTGACGGCGAAGGCGACCATGCCGATGCGGTCATTGGGGCGCTCCTCGATGAAATCAGCCATGACTTTTTTGGCGGTGTCAACGCGGGTGACAAGATTGCGGCCCTCGGACATGTCCACCGAGGCCATGGAGCCGGAGAGGTCGAGGACAAGGACGATGTCGATGCCGCTGGCTTCAACTTCGTCCTGATGCTTGGGCAACTGCGGGCGGGCCAGAGCGACGATGAGGGCCGCGAGGCCGAGCAACCGCAGCGAAAACAGCACGCCGCCCGCGCGGGATCGCGCCGCGCCGCTGACTTTGCGCGCGATGGCGACGCTGGAGAACTCGACCGCGGCGGCGCGCCCGGTGCGCCCGCGCAGCAGGATGAGCACCGGCAGCAGGAGGAGCAGCCAGAGCAGGTCGGGGTCTTGGAAAATGATGTCCACGGAAAAAGAAATCGCAGGAGGTAGGGTCAGGCGGTCTCAGGATGGGTGGCGGGAAACTTTCGCGAGGTTGTTGGCCAGCTCCTGGGCGGTGGGCTTGGGCGGATCGTCGTCGGAAACGTCTGGTGACGAACTATTTTTTTGGTCCTTGGGACTGGGCGGGTGCAGCAGGCGGTCTGCCGTCTCAACAAATTCGACGGCGGCGGCGTGCAATTGTTCGCGTTCGGCGGGGCCGTATTGCTGGCCGGCAAATTTGGCAAGGTCGCACAGTTCGAGGAAGCGGCGCAGGAGGACAGTCAGCTCGCCGCGCAGCCAGTCGTGCCGGGCGGCTTCCTGCAAAAATTCCTCGGTGGTGCGCTCTGGGGCGGGCATATGGTAGGCGTTTTCGAGGTAGTGGCGCACGGCCCCGGAGACTGCGACGGCGAAGGCCTTGTCCTGGCCCGTGACAAGCAAGGCATGCGCGGCGGCGAGTTCCTGCCGGGCGCGTTCGAGGGGAGTGAGGGCTCGCTTGGTTTTTTTGCGCAGCAACAGCCACGTGAGCAAGGCCACGAGCGCCACAGTGGCGATGGCGGCGGCGATCACCTGCAGGCCGTGCTGTTCCCAAAAAGTGAGGGGAATGAGACCATGAATGTCGTGAATGTCGGGCGCGGCGGGCGCGGTTTTGGAAGTGGGGCCAGGCATTTGACCGGGGAGCGCGGGCGCAGCGCCGCCAGGACTGGGAGCGATGGGAGCCAGTGGAATGCCGCCAGTGGGCGCCGGGGCCGGCGCGGACGTGACTTGCGCAATCGCACTGACGCAAAACAGCGCCGAATAAAAACAGACGGCGGCGATGGCCCGCGCGAACGGCGAAATCAGGCGATGGAAGCGAAGATGATGGCCAAAGGCAGTCATGGCGAATCAGCGGCGGCGGGTGCGTTGCTCGAAAAATTGGCGCAGGGGCATGATGTACGGGAGGTCGGTCGAAAGGACGAGGGAGTCGATGCCCGACTGGCGCAGGCCGCGGTGTAGCTGGTCCACGCGGGTGCGGTTTTCCTTGGCGTAGCGTTTGCGCAGCGCGGCGTTGCCGGTGTCGATTTCGACCAACTGGCCGGTCTCGGAATCTTCGAGGGTGAGCAGGCCGATGGAGGGCAGCTCGCGCTCACGCGGGTCGGAGAGAGTGACGCAGACGAGATCGTGGCGGCGGTTGGTGAGGGCGAGGGCGCGGTGAAGTTCGCCGCCCTTGCGGTCGAGCGGATTGGGCAGTTCGCCGTTGGGGCCCTGGAGAAAATCGGTGATGAGGAAGACGATGGCGCGGCGGCGCAGGAGGCGGTTCGTGTAATTGAGGGCGTGGACGAGGTCGGTGCCCCGGCGCTGGGGCGTGAAGAAGAGGATGTCGCGGATGACGCGCAGGATGTGCTGGCGGCCTTTCTGCGGGTGGACGAATTTCTCCATGTGGTCGGTGAAGAGCCCGAGGCCGACCTTGTCGTTGTTGCGGGTGGCGGAGAAGGCGAGGACGCTGGCGATTTCGGCGGCCAGCTCGCGCTTGCTGGAGCTGGCGGAGCCGAAGGAGCCGGAGGCGCTGCCGTCGACCAGGAGCATGAGGGTGAGTTCGCGTTCCTCGCGGAATTTTTTGACGAAGGGGCGGTCCATCTTGGCGGTGACGTTCCAGTCGATGCGGCGCACGTCGTCGCCAGGGGCGTATTCGCGGACTTCCTCGAAGTCCATGCCCTGGCCCTTGAAGACAGAGTGGTAGGCGCCGGCCATGGCGTCAGTGACAAGCCGGCGGGTGCGGATCTCGATCTGGCGCACACGGCGGAACATGCCAGGGGCGGCCGCGTGAGTGCTTGGACGGGGAGAGGGCATGGGTTTAAAAATGAGGAACGCGGAGTGCGGAATGCGGAGTGTCAATCAGCGCAATCTCTTTCTGACTGTGCGCGAGGAAGCGGCGAGCATGGCCTGGATCTCCTCAGCTTCCCGCATGAGTGCTTCAAGACGACGCAGGGGCAACAGGCCGTGTTCACTGACTAGCTCCAACCAATACATGGATTCTTCCATTTCTTGCTGCGCGGAATCCAATTTGCTCACAAATTCAGCCGGCGAACGGGCGCGCAAAGCTTCGCGATATTGAGCACCGACGGACGTCCCGGAACGGAGCAACTGCTTGCCGAGTACCTGCGCGTCAATGCGCTTCGGGAGTGACACAAAAACCTTCAAGATGCGCAGGGCAAACTGTTTTGTGCGTGATTTTAAATCGGTGCTCATGGTGATCGGAAGACAAAAACCCATTCCGCGTTCCGCATTCCTCATTCCGAATTTTTACGGCACCGGCACCGTGTCGAAGATCCGCTTAATAATGTCTTCGCTGGTCATTTCCTCGGCTTCGGCTTCGTAGGTGACGATGACGCGGTGGCGCAGCACGTCGAGGCCGATGGTTTTGACGTCCTGCGGGGTGACGTAACCGCGGCCGGAAAGGAAGGCCCAGGCCTTGGCGGCGAGGGTGAGGGCAATAGTGGCGCGGGGAGAGCCGCCGAAGCGCACGAAACCGTCGAGGTCGAGCTTGTACTGGCTGGGTTTGCGCGTGGCCATGACGATGTCAACGATGTAGTCCTTGACCTTGTCGTCCACGTAGATGCGGTCGACTACCTGGCGCGCTTCCAAAATGTCGCTGGTTTTGAGGACGGCGTTGACTTCCGTGTTGGGGGAAGTGGAGGCCATGGTTTCGAGGATTTGGCGTTCCTCCTGGCGCGAGGGGTAGCCGATGCTGAGCTTGAGCATGAAGCGGTCAACCTGGGCTTCGGGCAGGGGATAGGTGCCTTCCTGGTCGATGGGGTTTTCCGTGGCGAGGACGAGGAAGGGCTTGGGCAGGGGGAAGGTGTGTTCGCCAATGGTCACCTGGCGTTCCTGCATGGCTTCGAGGAGGGCGCTCTGGACCTTGGCGGGCGCGCGGTTGATTTCGTCGGCCAGGACGAGGTTGGCGAAAATGGGGCCTTTTTTGGTGAGGAACTGGCCGTCGCGCGGGTTGTACACGAGGGTGCCGAGGATGTCGGCGGGCAGGAGGTCGGGCGTAAACTGGATGCGGGCGAAGTCGGCCTGGATGGCGGCGGCGAGGGTGCGGACGGAGAGGGTTTTGGCGAGGCCGGGGACGCCTTCGAGCAGGACGTGTCCGTTGGCCAGCAGGCCGACTAGGAGGCGTTCGACGAGGTATTGTTGTCCGACGATGACTTTGGCGATTTCCGCGCGGAGCAAGCCCACCCACGAGGAGGTGGCTTTGACGGAGTCGTTGAGGGCGGCGAGGTTGATGGCCATGGGATTTTTTTTGGGTTAAGCGTTAGAGGAGGAAAAGCCGGGAAAGGGGAGGGGGTGGTGGAAGGCGCAGGGGCGCAAGTATTTGGGAAAGGGTGAAGGTGGTCGAGTCTACAAGGAAAAACCGGCGCGGGCAAAATTTGTTCCCTCAGCGGGGGGCGAGATTCTTAGACAAAATTTATTCCCGTCGGGTCGTAGGTCAGCAAAAATCGGCCAAAGCCATTTCTAAATGGAGAAGCGGCGGATGACTTCAACGCCGCGCTGGTCGGGCAGGCGGAAGACGTCGAATTCCGTGCAGGCATTGTGAAGGAGGTATTGGAACAGGCGCTGAAAGGGCAGGGGTGCCCGCCACGCGCCGGGTGGGCGGTGGATGGCGGGACCGAGCGCGAGGCGGGGCACGACGAGGTAAAACAGGACCAGTTCACTGTGGTAATCCGGCCCAAATTGGGCGGCAAACTCGTCCACCCAGGCCAGCAAGTCGGGCTGGTCGCGGTAACCGTAGGCGGCGTGCAGCCGGTAGAACCCGTGGTCGAGTTTCTCCAGGCGCGGCGCTTCCTCGAGGGGGTCCACATGCGGCACCGATTCGGGCTGGGGAACCAGCAGGATGACGCGGCCCGGCAGGCACCGGTTATAGTAGGCAAAGTGCGCCAGCGGGACGGGCATGTAGTCTTCGTGATGAGACAAGTAAACGCAGGTGCCATGGTGGCGGTCCAGCTTCATGCCGGGGATTTCCTTGAGAAAGCCGTCGAGGGAGACGCGTTCGCGTTCAACATGACGGCGCAGGGCGTTGCGTCCGGCCCGCCAGGTGACCATGACGGTGAAAGCGATGGTGCCCAGCGCGATGGGGTACCAGCCGCCTTTAGTAAACTTTGAGAGGTTGGCCAGGAAAAATGGCAAATCCACCACCAGAAACAGGGCCAGTACCGCCGCCACGTCCCACAGCGGCCGTCCGAGATGCTGGTGGCGCACGCCGGCGTAAGCGAGAGTCGTCATCAGCATGGTGCCGGTGACGGCGAGGCCGTAGGCATTGGCGAGATCGGACGAGGTGCGGAAAAACAAAACGGTGCCGATGCAAAACACGCCGAGGAAATAATTCACGAAGGGCAGGTAGATGTGGCCCTCCATGCGGTCCGAGGTATGCACCACGCGCAAGGCGGGGAAGTAGTCGAGCTGCATCGCCTGGCGGACAAGGGAAAAGACGCCGGTGATGAGGGCTTGCGAAGCGATGATGGTGGCGGCGGTGGAAAGAGCGACGAGCAGGTAGGTGGCCCAGCCGGGCGGGACCATCAGGAAGAACGGGTCGACGCTGGTGTTGGGATGGGCGAGCACGAGCGCGCCCTGTCCGAAATAATTGAGCACCAGCGCGGGCCACGCGAGGCAGTACCAAGCGCGGGCGATGGCGGGGCGCCCGAAATGGCCGAGGTCGGCATAGAGGGCTTCGGCGCCGGTGACGCAGAGGACCACCGCGCCGAGCACGAGCACGGCTTCGGATCGCTGAGAGTGGAGAAATTCGACCGCGCGCCAGGGGTTGAGGGCCGATAGCACGGCAAAATGGCCCGCCGCGATTTGCCAGACGCCCAGGCCGCCGATGGTCACAAACCACGCCACCATGACGGGGGCGAAGGCCGCGCTGAGCACTCCCGTGCCAAAACGCTGCACGAGGAACAGCAGGGCCAGAATCAGACACGTTACTGGCACCACCCAAACCGTGAAACTGCCGTCTACGACCGTCAGTCCCTGAATGGCGCTGAGGACGGAGATCGCGGGCGTGATGACGCCGTCACCCATCATCAAGCCGGCGCCAAACAGCAACAGGAGGCAGATAAAGGTGAGGTTGCGCTGGGGCGGAAGGTGTTTACGCACAAGGGCAAGCAGGGCGAACACGCCACCTTCACCGCGGTTGTCGGCGCGGGTCACAAACCAAAGATATTTGACGGTGACAACGAGGGTGAGCGCCCAAAATAAAAGTGAGAGCACGCCGAGCGTGGCCGTGTGGAGCTTGGCCGGATCGCCCGACACGATGCTCATCGCGGT
>Ga0206873_1269_pt1 | contig 13493 bp, 17 predicted proteins | sample Alteio_BWOrgCont_11_FD_152631 | JGI IMG/M metagenome (GOLD analysis project Ga0206873, IMG submission 152631) | Enriched cells from forest soil in Barre Woods Harvard Forest LTER site, Petersham, Massachusetts, United States -... | ecosystem: Environmental > Terrestrial > Soil > Temperate forest >...
AGGGCCGCAGATTGCGCCCGGATTCATCGACAAAATTTTTGAATATGGCGTGTCCGACCAGCAGGATTCGGGTGCGAATGGCAATCGCGGCCAAGGTCTGTTCGTCGCGAAAACTTATATGGCGAAAATGGGCGGTACGATCGCTGTCGAAAACGTGGCGGATGGAGTGAGTTTTACCCTGACTCTGCAACGCGGAAATAGTTAATCTTTGGAAGATGCAGATAAAAATACCGCTGAGCCGAGAGAGGCGGGCTAACGATTTGCAGTCCATCCAGTTCAGGAAATACAGCCAGCTTCGGCAAAATAGAATAACCGAGGCCATGGCGAACGCACCAAAAATCTTAAGGTGGGAGCTAAAATCATGGCAGCATCACAGAACAATCAAATGATTTAATGGATGAGATTGCCAAAGCAGGACTGGATATAGACCAGGGCAGGGTACTGAAATTCATAGGGGCGATTTATTACGGACCGGACCTTCAGTCCCCCCCTTCCCGCGATAGAATTAAATTTTCCCTCCACAGGCATAATCGTAATTCTGTCCTGCTCACACCGGCATCGCTTCAATGAGTACGTCCGCACGAAATTTTTCGGGGAGTGCTTTGGGCGTTAATACATCCACTTTAACGCCCAATAATTTTTCCAGTTCTACTTGAATGGCAGCTATATCCATTAGGGTTGTGGCGGGAGTCGGGTCGATCAAAATATCTAAATCACTGATGTCGCTGTCATCGCCGTGAACAACTGAACCAAATACCCGTGCATTAAGACAGCGATGGGATGCGACTATATGTCGTATTTCATTGCGATATTTATTGAGAGCGGTTGATGGCTTCATATAATCAATCAGTCTAATTTTGCTATTGACCTCGTCGTACTTTGACATGTCGATTCAGTACTCTTGCTAGTACATTCCTCGTAGTTTCTTTACTCACCAGACAGTCTCGCAGGTCTTGCACAACCGTCTCGCTCGGCGCCAAATTTTCGATGCGTAGCGAAGCAATCACATTGTCAATGATCTTATCGCGTGCGGCTTGTTTGCTGATTTTTTTCACTATTCCTCCGACTTTATATATCGCCATTCCTGGCAAAGGATCGCGTTTGAGTTCCCGCCACGATGATGTGATCTTCCAGTTTGACATCAATCAGTTTTAAAAGTTGTTTCATTTCCGACGTCATCAATTTATCTTTGGGCGATGGCATAACATCGCCTGTAGGATGGTTGTGAAAGAAAATTACTTTGGCGGCATTGTGCTTCAACGCGGATTTCAAAATTTCGCGCGGAAAGACTTGCGCCTGAGTGAGAGTACCAAGTGCGATTTCCTCGCAGTCGATCAGACGGCTTTTTACATCGAGCCAGAGTGCGCCGAAAATTTCGCGTTCTTCGAGGATTAATTTATGCAGCAGATAACGCTCGGCCAATGCGGATGAAGAAATAGAAATGGTTGCGTCTCGCAGCCGACTGGTTAAAATGGCGAACGATTTTTTTATGATCCAGTTTTCTATCTTTACTGACGCGTAAATCATTATCTGTTTTAGCTATGTCTATACAAAGAAATTTATTAAAAAATGGGTATTAAATCACGTGGTATAGAAAGCATTATAACTTCACTATTTTGAGATGAAAAGACTTTCATCTCAAACTGATAAAGAAAAGAAGCTCGTGCGTTTAGGGGCGGCGATTCGCGCTATGCGTAAGGATTTGGGGATGTCCCAAGAAGAGCTGGCCCTGCTGTCTGGAGTTGAGCGCGGAAATATGGGGAAGATCGAGCGTGGCGAAAATAATTTATCTGTCTTGAATTTAGAACGTATTGCAAAAGCGGTGAATTCGACTGCGGCGGAAATTTTGCTAAGGGCTAAAATTTAAGATTCGAAATACTGACCGCTTACGGGGAAACTGGGGAGCGGAAAACCGACTCTGCGTCCTGTTCAACAAACAGTAGATCAATATTTTACGTGTGTAGTCTGAGCTCTGTGAAGGATCTTTAATTCTTTGTACTTAAATCGACGAGGAGAAATTTTGGAACCAGCAATTTGGGGATTTATTGGGACTTTGTTTGGCGTGGTTGTTGGTGCTACCGCAAGCGTAGCTACCGGGACGAAATGAATCGAGAAGCTGATCCGCCAAACTTTTACAATAAATTTGATAACATATTCAAGGCTATGGCCAGTTGGGCAGGTAAGACGGGAACGATTGATGAAAGCAAACTTACTAAATTTCTTGTCGATGAATCGAAGTTGGTTTCATTGAGTGAATCAAATTATGTTGACTAACGCTCAGAGGTGATTTTTTGAAACCATTTCTCGTATTCCTTTTTTTGTATGCTGTATTTGGTCTATCGTATGCGCAAACTGATCCACGATTCGATCAATATGCAATGGATAGACACCACAGTTCAGACACTATTTTTTTTGATTGGGTTGAGGACGGTGTCGGTGGAAAGCAATTCGTTACGCTTAAATTTACCGCCGATGAATCCCACAATGGACTAAAGTCGGCAGAATGCATATATACCGTAATTTACGTCAACAAAGATAAGAAGCGCTCTGAGTTAAATATGTTTCATTTTTCAACGAATGAAAATTCAATGGAGAACCTTAGTATTTCTCCCAAATCTGTTACGTTTGATATTGATGTTGGTTGGTTTGAGCAGGGCGGTAATAAACGACAATTAAAATTTATTGCTACTCGAGAAGGTAGTTCATCGACACATTATCAAGCTCGCGCGATTGGACTATGGAAAAGTATGTTTGACGAAACTAAAATGATAAACGTTGAATGGAAACAGGTTCATTCAGTTGCGCTGCCATATCCGATGAGTGAATGGTAAAACCTTAAAACTGATTAAAGGTTTGTATTACAAACAGATTGCACCTTAACTTTATTGACGTGCAATTTCAAAATGTATGCCAGACAATTACCCGTGACCCGTTAAATTCCCCTGCATCCCAAATAGTCGACACTGGTAATACGTGAGTAGCAAGACAAAGAAATAAAACTCTGGGTAGTAGTTCTGTATTTGTTGTTCCAAGTTGCGCACTCATCATCGCGGCAGTGTAGTGCAGGAAATTACGACCGTCCTCTGCCATATCTTCAATACCAAGAAAATGGCCTTGATCGTCAAAGCCACCTGCCATTGCTCTCAGAAGCATCAGATTTGACAGCAAATACGCCTGGCCTGCAGTGGTCGACGCGTTATGTAGGAAATGAACGTATTCGTGAGCGTGCATCGCCACTGCGAACGGGAGAGGGGCATGTTCGGGGGGGGGGCAGATCGAAAAGGCTCGACATCCGAATATAGAAAGCGTTTTGTCGATAGATTCCAGCTGCAGCACTGCTTGAACTATCGAACTCTAACGAATGTGTAAACGTGTTGCACCTCGTAATTGAAAATTAGAAATATAAAAGTGGGAAGGTGTCAGTTTGAATAATTCGACATTTTCGATTTATAGCTTTTGGCAAAAAATTCCAAACCAAAATTAGTGAGCACTGACGCTTGTTATCGCAAATAGAAAACCTGTTGATTTACTCAACGGGTTTTCTGATTATTGATAGGTTAAATCATTCGTAGGGCGCCACAATTAATGCGACTGCCCACAGCGAATATCAATTACTTGCCCAGAATTTGGCCAAAGTGGGTCGCTAATCATTGCACGACTTGATGCAACTGGCCTACTTGTGCGCCACAGTTAGTGCTGCCGAGGCGATGTTATTATATTTTGACGGTATTAGCGTAATTTCAGGCTGGGAGTTATTGCGCTGCGCAGGTTTGTTCCAGATCGTCACGACGATGACTTTCTCTTGGTACGCCAAGATTTGTTACAAGGCCGAGTTTTTCCATCACTTTCAAAACTTCCCATCCCGAGTCAAATTGACCTGATTCGATACCCATCCTAGCGGATTCAGGAAAAGCATGGTGATTGTTGTGCCAGCACTCGCCATGAGTCAGAAAACTCCACTTTTCCAGATTTGAAGCCTGAACTGCGGCATCTTTAACGAGCCAACGTCCTGGACCCGGGTTGTGCGCAAAATAAGTCACAACCCAGTGACTCGTCACGCCGACCGCGACTCGAACGGCGATACCCCAAATGACCCAACTGATGCCACCAATAAAATAGAAAATTATTGCGAGAACCAGTTGATGCAATGGCCAGGTCATTTCCATAAATCGATACCATGGATCACTAGCAAATTCATTTTCAACGGTGAAACGTGGCGGCTGCTTAAATCGGAATGTGCAATGTAACTGCCAAAACGCATCAGCCCAAAGCCCGCGACGGTGTGCGAAAAAATCGTGACATGTTGGTTCTCTTTGGGCCCAGTCGCGGATATCGTGTATCCGCAGAATTCCGAAAGGCCCAGCCATTCCAACGAGAACACCCAGCCAAACCAGAAAGCGCTCCAATGGCTTGGAACATTCATAGGATTTATGAATCAAGCGACGATGCATGCCGATCGAATGGCCGAGGAGTAGGGTGACATAGCTAAGACCTAGAAATAGTACGAATGCGCTCCAGGTGAAATAAAATGGCGCGAGAAATATCGCGCTCAAATACATGCTGGTATTCCAGAAGGATTTGAATGGTGCCCACACGACGTCTCCTTCGTCGGCATTGGCACCTGTCGCGTCGATTCTCCAAACAGGTTTGCGCATCAAAGATCCTCAGTTATTTCCTCGTACCCACCCGATACTTAATACGTAGCGCGAGCCCTTATCGACTCGGGTAACACTGTGTTCGCTGACATCCGGACGAAAATATTTTATTCGCTCCGATGCGTATATCGGATTGGCGCAAACAAATTCGCCACCTGATCCGGCGCGTTTGATCACGATATTTAAACGGTAATGCGCGCCCTGTTTAACTGTATCGACATGCGGTGCAATTTCAGCACCTTCTGGAAACTTTAAAATATAGCAATCAAACGGCAACGGCCACATACTCTGCAGAAGCAGCATCTTGTCGTAACCCGACATTTGTCGACCACGTTGCCAGCGGAACGCTGTCTTGAAATAGTTTTTTATTAAAGAGATGGCGTTACTCATTGATTCAACTCGGCGTCACGTCTTAGCTGCATTTTTCTTAGCTTTTGCTGCGCTTTCTTTCACCAGAGGGCCACCAACTGGGCATATCGTTGCCAGGCAGGTGTGCAGAGTTCCAATCAAATTGTCATCAGCCAGGCTGTAATGCACGAACTGGCCTTTCTTTTCGCTTTGAATCAGATCTGCGTTTTCAAGAATCTTCAGGTGTTTGGAAAGCGACGGTTTGCTCATCTCAAAACGTTCGGCAATTTCCCCCGCTGTCATAGACGATTCGGACAGATAGGCCAAGATCTTGCGTCGCGGCGTGGATGCCAGCGCTTCAAATATTTTATCGATCTTCACAATATTTAGCTAATTAGTTAATTAACGTGTAGTATATCACCAAAGCGCAAATTAATCCATCGGCAAAACACGGAAAATATCATGAAAAACTCTAACTCAATTACCGAAGATGTCTGGCTGGTATACGACGGCGAATGCCCAGTGTGCAATACCTACTGTAAATACATTCGGATACGTGATGCGGTTGGGGAGCTACGCCTTGTAGACGCACGCCACCCCAGCGACTTGCTGGATGAGGTTACCAAAGCTGGATTGGACATAGACCAAGGCATGGTTTTGAAATTTAAAGGGGCGATATATTACGGATCTGATGCGATTCATATGTTGACACTGCTCAGTTCACCGTCCGGGGTATTCAATCGCATCAATTTTTACGTTTTTAGTACCAGCTTTGGCGCCAGGATTTTCTATCCAGCCTGTAAAGCGTTTCGCAATGTATTGCTCAAAGTGCTCGGGATTAAATATATCGGGAATTTGAAGCAGGTCAGATAAATCAAACTAACGAATAGCAACTCTTAGACTGAAATGAGGTTGATATGAAATCTACACCGGCAAGTTTGAGTAACCACAGGGCCAGTTCGAATTCATTGAGCTGCGCCACTATCGGTAATGTTCGTTACTCACCTGTCAAATCGGCCTGGTTTTCAGGGATGGCAGGGGCCGCGATCATTGGCGGGTACTTTACGTTTTCATGGGCGGCTGTTTGGTTATTTGTGATCAGTACCGGCATCGTCTTGTTGTTCGGACATTCACTGGGCAGTCATCGGAAGCTTATCCACAACAGCTATCAATGTCCGAAGTGGCTCGAATTCCTGTTTGTCTATCTGGGTGTCTTGGTCGGATTGGCCGGTCCGTTGGGACTGTTGCGTCAACATGAGCTGCGAGACTATGCGCAACGCCTGCCAACCTGCCACGATTATCTGCGACATGGCAGATCGTTCTGGATCGACGGTTGGTGGCAAATTCATTGCGATCTTGTGCTCGCCAAACCACCAGATATACGGATCGAATCGGCGATATCGAATCAACGTTTTTACCAAATTTTGGAGTACACCTGGATGGCGCAGCAGTTACCCATTGCGATCGTGTTTTATTGCTGGGGTGGATGGGGATTTGTCTTCTGGGGAATATGCACGCGCGTGACTGCGGGAATATTCGGCCATTGGCTAATTGGTTATTTCGCGCATAACCATGGCGGCATGCACTATGAAGTACAAGGCGCTGCAGTACAAGGCCGCAATATTTATTTGACGTCGTTGCTCACTATGGGAGAGTGCTGGCATAACAATCATCACGCCTATCCTGGGTCAGCAAGGTTGGGAATTTACGCTGGCGAATGGGACCCCGGTTGGTGGGTGTTGTCTGCGTTGCGTGCTATACGTTTGGTATGGAGTGTCAAGTTACCGACAGACCTGCCAGCACGACCTGAGCTGGTTGAATTGCAGGCTGAGTCTGCCAACAAAAAAATGCTCCTGATGCACGAGGACAGATGCTGGCTACGCGCAGCGCTTTGCCCAAAACACTAGTCAAATCATGGAACGCATTATGACCACTCCTATTCAAGCTATCGACGACGTCAAAGTTATCCGATCCCAACGGTATTTCAATAAACTCACCCTTGCTTTATACGATCTTGTTCTGTATGGATTCATTTCGAAATATGCCTGGGGAGTTTCAATTCAAAGACTCGATGCGCACTATCGGAAATATGTAACTTCAAATCACCTTGAGGTCGGAGTCGGTACTGGGTATCTGCTAAATCGAATTGAGTTTCCGAAGTCGATGCCACGCTTGGTGTTAATGGATCTGAGCGTCGCATGTTTGGAAAAAACAAAACATACCGTATCCCGATACGCACCAGAAATCTATGTGCAAAATTTGCTTGAACCCCTGCGGCACAACATCCCGGCATTCGATTCGATTGGCATCAGTTATGTATTGCACTGCGTTCCCGGTGATATTCATCATAAATGTCAGGGACTGCTGCACTTAAAACCTTTATTAAAGCAAGACGGAATTTTGTTTGGTACAACCGTACTTTCGAAAGGAGTATCAAAAAATATTCTTGCCAGGTCAGCCATGTGGCTTTTCAATGTGATCGGTGTTTTCAATAATCGCGAGGATAGTGCAACCGACCTGGAAAGATTTTTAAGAACACACTTCCAGATTCTCGAATTTGAAATCGTTGGAGTGACGGCATTTTTTTCGGTTAAGGCTAAATGAAATTCGCATCTAAATAACAATATGGGCTTACCGAAATGAAAATAATTATCTTGGGCGGATATGGCGTATTTGGTGGGAGGCTTTGTCAATTGTTGGCGGCTGATTCTCGCCTTAGTATTTACGTTGCCGGTCGATCCTACAAAAAAGCGCAGCAGTTCTGTTCTACCTTGAATTCAGGTGCAACCTTTTCACCCTTGGAGTTTGATCGGGAAAAGAATGTAGCAAAGCAGTTGCTGCAGATTCAACCTGACTTGGTTATTGACGCCAGTGGTCCGTTCCAAACTTATGGATCTGATCCTTACCGCTTAGTCAAAGCGTGTCTGGAAAATGGAATCAATTATATGGATTTTGCAGATGGATCTGAGTTTGTAGAAGGCATAGGCCAATTTGACGAGCAAGCCAAAACCAAGAAAATATTCATACTGTCTGGGGTGAGCAGTTTTCCTGTACTTACGGCTGCGGTTGTGCGTCACCTGTCGACGGGCTGGAAAAAAGTGCAGTCGATCAAAGCTGGGATCGCCCCATCACCTTATGCCGTCGTTGGTATCAATGTGATCAAGGCAATATCCGCGTATGCCGGGCAACCAGTTTCCCTGATTCGGAATGGCAAGTTAACCAGCGGCTATGCGCTGACTGAAACGATGCGCTATACGATTGGCCCACCCGGCATGCTACCTTTAAATAATATTCGCTTTGCCTTGGTGGACGTACCGGATCTAAAAGTTTTGCCGACACTATGGCCTGAATTGCAATCGATCTGGATGGGTGCCGGCCCTGTCCCTGAAATTCTGCTTCGCATGCTTAACGGTATGGCATGGTTGGTGAAGCTGAAAATTCTTCCCTCGCTAAGCATCTTCGCACCGATTTTTTACCACGTCATCAGCACGGTGCGATGGGGTGAGCATCGCGGAGGTATGTTCGTCGAAATTGAGGGTTCACGCGATGACGGACCTAGTGCCACAAAATCCTGGCATTTGCTAGCAGAGGGTAATGATGGACCCTATATTCCCTGTATGGCTCTCGAAGCAATCATTATGCGGACTTTGAACGGGAAGGCTCCTGCGGTTGGAGCACGTCCGGCCTCGGGCGACCTGGAACTATCTGACTACGAACCCTTGTTTGCAAAACGGACTATTTATACCGGCCAAAGAGAATTGATTCCGCAAGGAGCGGCGCTTTCAGTTTTTCGCAGCGCGCTTGGAACAGCATGGAATGATCTTCCTGATGCGATACAAAGTATGCACGACGCTCCGGACGGGACAACACTCAGCGGAATGGCGCGAATTAGGAGAGGTGACAATCTGCTGGCGAAATTCATCGCGACGATTTTTAGATTCCCGGAGCAAGCGGATGAGGTGCCAGTCGAAGTTTCTATTCAAAAGTCATACGGCGTCGAACGGTGGAAACGAAATTTTAATGGAACCGTATTTCAAAGTGAAATAACCAATGGCAAAGATCAATATGAACACCTAGTTTGCGAACGCTTTGGGCCGTTCACTTTCGGAATCGCATTGGTGCTGGAAAATGAAAAATTGAATTATGTTGTGAGGAGGTGGAGTTTTTTAAAAATACCTCTGCCGCGGCTTCTGCGGCCAAGAGGTGAGAGCTTTGAATATTCGAGCGACGGGAAATTTCACTTCAATGTTGAAATAAAATTCCCACTAATTGAATTAATCGTTAGTTACCAAGGTTGGCTCACTTCGCCCCAAGTTTATTGAATTCTTCCAGTGCTGGCATTTTGAGCGTAAGCCTCTAGTAAAGGTGAAACGAAATTATTCCGCCTGAGATACGTAGAAAGTGTTCCAGATATCCTTGCTTCGGACCAAGCGAAACTAAAAGAAATTTCGCCAGAAAAAAAGCCAACATCATGTTGGCTTTTTTTATTTTCCTTGCCGGTAATTTCGCTCAAACTTGACTCGGATTTCTTTTAACGCGTCGCGTAGGGCGCCACAGTTGGTGCGACTGCCCATATCGAATATCAAGTGCTTATCTAAAATTCGGCCAAAGTGAGTCGAGAATCAGTACTCGACTTAATGCAACTGGCCTACTTGCGCGCCGAAGTTGGCGCGACTGTCGCCATGCCAAGATATTTCGGCCGGTCTTGATGCGTAAGCAGGGGGGGGGGGCAGTGGAGATGGCTAGCTGTCAATAGGCAAATTCCACTCAGTCGTGGGTAGGTTGTGATAAATGCCATAAGTGCGCCCAAAATTTAATCAAACAATTTCCTTGACAACAGTTTCCATGGAAAGTAATATTCGACCTAGCAAGGAGATATCCATGAACGCAACCAAAAAAAAGAAACTTAAAGCCAGTGACCTGAAGTCCCACCTTGGATTTTGGATGCGACTGGTCTCGAACAACGTTTCGCAATCATTCGCCCGCAAACTTGAATCGATGGATGTGACCGTCGCTGAATGGGTGGTCATGCGGGAGATGTATGCCGGTGATGATACGACCTCACCAGGCGTCGTCGCCGAACTTACCGGACTCACACGCGGTGCCGTATCCAAATTGATCAGCAAGCTTCTGGAAAAAGGACTGGTAACACGAACCGAGGCGTTGGAAGATCGACGCTACCAGGATATTCAGTTGACTAAGGAGGCAATTGCCTTGGTCCCGAAGTTGGCTAAATTAGCCGACGTCAATGAAGATGAATTTTTCGGTGTGCTATCTGCTGATGAGCGTGAAGCCTTGTCAGCGGTACTCACGAAATTAGTTACACATAACCAGTTGAAAAAATATCCCATCGATTAAGGAGTGAAAAATGGATAACGCAATTGAAAATCTAAAATCAGCACAGCAAAGGGCAATGGCTGGCAGACCAAAAGTTGGTGGTTTTCCTTATTTGGCAGAAACGCTCAGGCGTGCGGGCGTAAAGCGCAACTTGTGGTTTCTGCCGTTGTGCCAAAGTCTCTATGTAACGGAGCTTGGTTCAGTAGCTGCCCAAGGCACACCGTTAATAGAAGGTATGGCGGACGTACCTCCCTTCAATCGCGATGCCCTTATATCAGCGCTGCGGATCGATCAGGCTGGCAAAAGCACCTTTCCAGAATTCCTGATCGCGACCTGGAAATCCGGCATTGTGAAATACGACGTCGATTTAATCGCTCGAACGGTCACTTACTATGGTGTAGATGATGACAGCTACGTTGAATCGTATCCACTAGTTGAAGTATAGGGTCGTGATTCGATCCGACGTACCGGCAACTGTACTTAATGTCTTGTGATCGCGCGTCGTCGGAAGTGCGCGGTACATAAACTGAAGAGGAAATTATCATGATTGATCATATTGGCATTAGCACTGCAAACGCAGAAAAAATTATCGCATTCTATACTGGCGTACTTGCAACACTTGGCATCGAAAAGAAGGCCGAATATCCCGGCAGTGCCGGTTATGGACGCGGCGATAAGATTACCTTTTGGATTGGGCATTCCGAACTGGCCCCATCCGGCATGCACCTCGCCTTTTCAGCGGATAGTCATCGTGCCGTCGATGCGTTCTACCAGGCCGCACTGGCTGCCGGCGCGTCGGATAACGGCGAACCCGGTTTGCGTCCTCACTATCACGAAAACTATTACGCCGCATTCGTCGTTGATCCTGATGGTAATAACATTGAGGCGGTCTGCCACAACAACTGAAACAAGGTGCAATCATGATGCAAATCAAAACGTTGTTACTGGGCGGCATATTGCCCACAGTTCTATTGGGCATGGGATAGGTGACGATGAAACTTAGCATGCGTGAAGGTGCGAGTGTGGCCAATTCCGATGCGCTAATTGCAGTAACGATGTCCGCGATCATATTTGAATGGAAGTCGTTGCGCGTTTCCAAGGTGTTGATTGGAACGTTGTTGATTGTCGGCTGCACACTTTCTGAGAATGCATCCAGAAGAGGTGAGGCGTCGTTCAAAATTGGGGCAAATCCCAGGTGCCAATCCAGGTAAATCTTGGATCTATATCGAGGAAGATCTTGCCGAGTATGTTCGTTCGCTATATCCTCAGCGACGGCAAGCCACCAAATCATTGACCTGACCGAAGCATTGAAAGTGATTTGAATATTGCAATTATCGGATGGTGATATTGGCTAATCGGTTACCTTTTTGACTTTAGTTTCATCGTGCAAAAAGACTGCACTCTGGAGAGCCGCGCAATTGCTTGAATGAAGTTTGCGACTTTATTGGTAGAGAATAAAAGGAGACAAAATGATCAAAACTAAATTAAAGAAGGTGATCCTGTTGATAGCACTGGGCGTCGCTACAGGTCGCGCAATATCAACGCCGGTCGAATCCAACAAGGCGGCAAGCTATCCCGGTGATCCGAAAAGAATATTCGTCATCACAGACATCGGCACCGAATGGGGAAAAAAATATGCAGATGCATTTCAGCAAAAAATGACTGAAGTCGCCAGGACATGCGGCGCGAACACGCATTTCTTTTATCTTACGTCGCTGGAGTTAGAGCCCCCCAAGCCTGAAGCGCAACTACTGGCGTTTCATGCCGATGCCGTGCTGTCAATAAGGAGGGATGGCGGCGTCAAAGATAAATTCGGCAATGTGAAGGTTCAAAATTATGACATCCGGTTATTGGACGTAAAAACCGATAAGCTGGTATGGCGGGCAAGAGTTAACTTTTCGGGAAAAGCCATTGAGATGATCACTGCACTCATTTACTCCAAGGCCGACGATGGCGAGGCGCTGGCGTCTGATCTGACCGATAAAATGAAGGCCGACCTGGTCTTCCGGACTTGTTCGAACAACCTGGCCGCGCCCGATGCCCCTGCTGCAGATCCTGCACCCGTTAATGATGTTGCTGCAAACGACCGTAAGCCAGTGGTGAAGGACGTCGCCTTACAAAGCAGCATTGATCTTCCCGAAGGCTGGGTCGCCGTACCGTTGTCCGCTCAGTTAAAGGAAAAACATTTTTCATTTCATGCATCTAATTCGGCCATGGGCGCAAACTTGCTGATTTCGACAATCCAGCATCGTGAAACAACGGCCATTCAAAAATATGCTGAATCACTGCGCTCGCTGCAAATGAATGCCATGGTCAATGGCAGTCAGTCGGACATCAGCACTTTGACGGTTAACGATATGCCGGCCTGGCGTTTTACGGTGCAAGGTACAGGGAAGACCAGCGGTAAGGACGTCAGTTGGCTGATAACGGTCATCGACAACGGCAGCAAGATTTCAGTACTGAACGTATATGCTCCTTCCAGTCATTTTGCCGAGGACGTCGAGACCTACGGCAAACTGGCAGCTCTGGTGCACTAAGTTGTCTGTCGGTTTGGCGTCACAGTTCACGGTAGTTTCAATAACCATGCGACGATAGGCTTTGCAACTGCATTTGGTGCACCCAAATGATCTGCAATCACATCAATGCGATCCAAATGCGCTGCGCCGGACTATTACAATGCACCTATCGTGCACCCAACGAAACGTAGGGCGCCACAGTTGGTGCGACTGCCCATATCGAATATCAAGTGCTTATCTAAAATTCGGTTCCTTAAAAACTGTTTCCATGGAAAGTAATATCCATGAACGCAACCAAAAAAAGAAACTTAAAGCCAGTGACCTGAAGTCCCACCTTGGATTTTGGATGCGACTGGTCTCGAACAACGTCTCGCAATCATTTGCCCGCAAACTCGAATCGATGAATGTGACCGTCGCCGAGTGGGTGGTCATGCGAGAGATGTACGCCGGTGACGATACCTCACCCGCCTACTGGTGTGTATGAAACTTTAATTGATAAATACGCACATTAATAAATGTGTTGGGGGAGTCAGCACCAATATAGCGCTGATAATAGAAAAAGCCCCTTGAACTTATCAAGGGGCCTTCGCATTTTATTGGTCAATCAAATAAATCTCGAACAAATTCAAATTTAAGG
>Ga0206873_1233_pt2 | contig 13381 bp, 8 predicted proteins | sample Alteio_BWOrgCont_11_FD_152631 | JGI IMG/M metagenome (GOLD analysis project Ga0206873, IMG submission 152631) | Enriched cells from forest soil in Barre Woods Harvard Forest LTER site, Petersham, Massachusetts, United States -... | ecosystem: Environmental > Terrestrial > Soil > Temperate forest > O...
AGGTGGCTGAACCCCTGCGTAGGCAAGTACGATATGGAAACCAGTAAGGAAGAAAATGTGGCATATCTGCACAATGGATACCTGAAAAACGCATACCGCGAGAGCGGATAAGCTTGCGCAAACCACCGGGTCATATCCAATGCCGCAATAAACGTTATAATACACACTAACAACAATGTCCTGCTACCAGGATGACGACCGTTAGCTCCATAAATAGCCAGATAATACGTAGCGAATACTATCACCGCTATACTAATACCATACCAATAAACAGCCCGCCGCGTCTTGCAAAATCCAAAGGATTTAGCAGGCGTCCCATACGCCCTCAACAATCCATAAATAAAGCATGTTGCAAAAAAAGGAAGATCGATCGCCAATTCCTCCAGGGTTCGTGACGCAATGGTGAAAATGCTGGGAAGGCTCCCTCCCGTCACATGATGCAGCCTCGCAAAATTACCCGGCGCGATTACTTCGATGGCAAACCCTATCATGGTGCCAAATAAAATGGCTTTCAAACGGCTGGACTGCGGTACTTGCTGAGGATAAAGGCTTAGCCAGTATCCACAGATGCCTATGATCAGCGTCATTGAAAACAGCAAATTAAAACCTGCGATCAGTATAAACAGGAAACCAAGCGACAGTAGCGCTGGTTTTTCAAACCTTTTGTGAATAGTGCTATTTAGAAAAACCATTGCAAAAAAGGCGAGAGTAACAGGCAGTAAATATGATATATTTCCAGTCATCCAATAAAATGTATTTTTTTTAATTTTGTCAGGCATTGCCAGAACAATAAACGCCATATCAAGCCATAAAAGATATGAGTATTTGCCCTCCAGTCTCCATAAAACTAAGGCAAGGGCGATTACAAATAATGCCATACTAACTAGCATTACTGCATTGGTATGGTAGGGAAACAGACCAGACGATCCGATCAGGCTATTCAGGAAATACGAAGAAAACCGCCCTTCCCAAGTCCAATAGCCGGATATCACATTTCCAAATATGCCGTGATTTTTAGCGTCGAAGGCAAAGCCGTAATCAACGCCCCGCGGCAAATAATAACGCTCCAGATAAATATATGCCAAGAGTATTGGCAAACACAGAATAGGTATTACTATTCCTAAGTGAGCATTCAGCCATTTCATACGGTTCCCAATCTGCCGGTCAAGGCTTATTACAGACATCTTCACGCAATATCACATCGTTTTCTTATCTACCTTTAGGTGAAGACTTTCTCTACTTCAAATTGGATTGCGAGATTTCTATAACCAAGTATGACTAATGCTCGCGAATTTATCACGCGATTTCGATGACACATTACTAGGTAAAGTCCCCCATGCTACCTACTGATCGAGACGTTGCCCATGTCATTTTGGATGACTTGCGTTTATTGCAAACGATGATGGATGACAATCATCACCAGCCTTCTATTTATAAACCCAGCAAGTGCTGGTTGGACAAGACAAAAAATGCCATTAAGGAAATCGAGCACTTTGGTCTCAGTGATTTCCGGGGTTCCAGCAATAGTATTGGAACCAGTTTTGCAGATAATTTGTATTGTGATGCTCGAAGTCAATTAAGTTTTGGCGTACGAAGGCCGTTTAAATATATTTTGAAAAAAGTTTTTCCCTTTAAGCAAATCTTTGATGCTCAGGTAAGGCTTACCCACTACCATGCTCAGAAGCTTATCAAGCTTAGGGCCTATATCTGCTTAGGGTCGCAACGTGTTGCCGATCTTATGAGCAAATATACCATACCGTATTCGTTAGCCGGAGGCTGTGCGGATTTTTTTACCCTCAACGGTACCTCCTATTCGCATTTCTATATAAATCTGCTGGACACGCATGACCAGATAGCCGAGGAAGTCGATTTTACCAAGGCGAAATCGTTTTTTGAGATTGGCGGTGGATTTGGAGGGAACCTTCACTTATTAATAGAAAATTACCCCAACCTGAAAAAATTTGTATACCTTGACATACCTCCCAATCTCTATGTGGGGACACAATATTTAAAATCTTTCTATGGAACCCATGTAAGGGATTACCAGTCTACAAAGAATTTAAAAGAAATTACATTTCAGGATAATGATGATTTAGAAATAATATGCATAGCGCCATGGCAAATCGAACAGCTCAAAGTGAGTATTGATATATTTTATAATGCCCGTTCCTTTGTAGAGATGACGCCTGAGATTATTAAAAACTACATCCGGCATATCGCAAATCTTCCGAACTCAGATAAAACGAAAATCTTATTAGTTTCCTATGGTCTTCACAATCTTGCAAGATCACTTCATCCCGATCTGTTACAAACCTATTTCAACAGAAAATTCAAAATGATGGATCGGAGAGTGTTACCCGATGGAGACGAACAAATTTTTATTTATATTAGCGATTCGCGCTAGATACTAAAGTTTTATAATTATCGAACTGCGTCGGCATCCCCACGCTTTTAAGGAGTTGAGAACGAGAGGCTATCTACGCTATGTTCCTAAGGCCAGATATCTCTAAAAGTGCCAATATATCAATATATTGGTGGAGTTAAAAGCTCTGATTTTAATCATGTTTTCAAAAGGCAGAACGCATTACAGCTAGCGCAGCGAATCATTGAGTTCAATGGGAATGGCAGCATGTGTAGCTATATAAGTAAGGATTGCCTGCTCGTTGCCATAGAAGGGGGTTCTTTGAATATAAATGGCATCAAAGGGCTCGCTTAAAAATGCAAAAAATCCTTTTGGTATTTCCTTGAAGGGCTTTTTCAATATCAATTTGTAATAAGGAGGCGAAGCTCTGCGTGGTTTCGGATTTTTGGGTTGAACCGTTATGAACTGCAATTCATTCCATTGCACTACGCATTCTTTGAGCGAGGACTGAAAAATAAATTCACGGTATGGGCCTCCAAGCAAACCTAAATCACAGCGTAATCCATCAGGTTTTAAATCCAATCCCCGTGCTTGCGCCCATGACACGACATCGAGATTGGTTTCTGGCACAGTATTATTAGGCCTAAATATAGCGTTAGATTGCTTGTAAGATAGATTGAAGAAAAAATAAATGATTGCTGCCAGAATGGCGATCATTCCCAGGTTAAATAATAAATCTTCAAATGTTTTATGACCAAGAAAAATGGCTAAAAGATTATTCAACAGTATTATTACGGTAGCTGCGCCAATGGAAAGCTGGAGCCATTTAAGGTTTCTTTTTCGCTCTTGCTGATAATAGTTTTTAATAACTGCTTCGGTGGATTTTGTCATAGTTCGAGAGGCACCCTCTGATTAGCGATTTGATTTATTATAATAACAATTACTAAGCAGTGAGTTAAATGTTCGAACATTTTTTAGGTGGTGGGCGGTACTTGACTCGAACAAGCGACCTCCACGATGTCAACGTGGCGCTCTAACCAACTGAGCTAACCGCCCTAATTTCGCATATAGATTGCGATAAAAAGAGCGGCATTGATACCAGCAACCGAGGCCGGAGCGCAAGTACAATCTACAACGCGTGCGCCACCCCCCGGGAAAATGCCCGCACACCGGCACTTTCCGGACGATCGGAGCGGGCTTATTTTGCATCGCGGCCAGCGCGTTCCGCTCAAGAAGATCGCTGGATTTTACGAAAATAAGACGATAGTAAGGTATCAGACTGCTCTTTGCGTGCCCGTAGCTCAGTTGGATAGAGCATCAGCCTTCTAAGCTGAGGGTCACAGGTTCGACTCCTGTCGGGCACGCCAATGTTTTTAGATCAATATGTTAGCATTTTCTGCCGTGTTTCATTATTCAGCTGCAAGCTGAGAATGTGTCGTATTTCCGATTTTATAATCCAGCAAAGCGCGCTGGATGAGATATTCGTAAGCGGCATTGGCGCCCTCAATTTTAGCGCTCGTTTCCGCCAGTTGCGCCTGACTTAAATCGACGATGGAGCTTTTGCCGATTTTATAACGTTCTTGCGTTAAATCGAGCGCTTCCGCCGCATTTTTGGCCAACGCTTGGGTCACCTCAATATTCTGATACGCCGTTTGTGTATTGCCGAAAACGATGCGTATATCGCGCAATAGCTGGTTTTTGAGCGTGATCATGTCCTGCTCGATGGCATCGGCCTTAAACGCAGCCTCATGCTCCTGCGCCGACAGCCTGCCGCCGGTATAGAATGGGATACTGACATTGATGCCGCCTGCCAGCGAGTGCGAGCTGATGGGCTGGTCGTCCTCGCTGATCGGCGTACTGCCCGCATAGCCCAGCGCGCTTACAGTCGGGTACTGTGCTTCCGTTTCGGCGTCCGCACGTTTGCGCGCAGCATCATGTTCGGCCTTGAGCGTAGCAAGTTCGGGATTATGGTCGAGCGCCTGCTGCGTGAGCGTATCCACATCCGCAGGCGGCGGTGTCACCTTGGCGTTGTCGGCTAACACAAAATGTTTCGGTTCGCTATAACCCATCGCTTCCGCCAGCGTCGCCTGTGCGTCGTCCACGCCGCTTTTGGCCTTTAGTAGCAATAAATTGGCTTCGCCCACCACCTGTTTGGCAATACTGAGATCGAGGTCGGATTTCATTTTGGCGTCGCGCAGTGAGGCGATCTGGTCAAGCAGCGTTTTGCGCGTTTTGAGCGTTGCTTGCGCTACACGCAGCACCGACTCCGCGCGAAGCACGTTGAAATAAGCGCGGGTCACATCGAGCAACACCGTTTCATGCGTGAGGTTGCTGCGTTCTTTCTGGGCTTGCAGTTCAAGCTTGGAGGATGCGATCAAATCGCTGGTATGGCCGAAATCGGTAATAAGCTGGCTGACGCCGACGCCCGCCGAGCCGCGGTCAATGACGCTCGGATTGTTGAGCCCGCCCGGCGCGGAGATGCGCGTGCCCTGCCCGGCAAACGCGCGTACGGCATTGCCGGTGATTTGCGGTAGATAGTTTGAGCGCGTCACGTCCACTTCCTCACCGGCGGCTTTGGATGTCGCTTCGGCGGCGAGGATTTGCGGATAATGCTGCAGCGCAATTTTCTGCGCCTCCTCTAGTGAAAGAATGGGCGGAGTTTCCTCCGCCCTAGTCACAGAGGGTAGTAAACAGAATATCGCTAGGATCATCAGATGTTTCATGCGTTTCCTCGCTTTTGGTACACCAGCAGATACGCTACCGGCACGATGAATACGGTCAGCAAAACCGACACGGTCAGCCCGCCGATAATGACACGCGCGAGCGGCGCATAGGCCTCGGAGCCAGCACCGAGTGCCAAAGCCATTGGTATCAGCCCGATAATGGTGGCAAGCGACGTCATTAGCACCGGGCGCAATCGCACGCGGCAGGCGGTGGCAACGGCTTCTTGCAGCGACAAGCCTTCCTCAATCAGCCGGCGGGTAAATTCTACGATGAGGATGGAGTTGGATACGGCGATGCCGGTCAACATAACGATACCCATCAGCGACATAACATTAAGCGTCGTGCCGGTGATGAAAAGCGTGATCAAGACGCCGGTGATGCCCGGGGGTACGGCGAGCAGGATGATGAACGGATCGGCAAAGGATTTGAACTGCGCCACCAGCACGAGATAGACCAGCAACACCGACAGCAGCAGTCCGAACCCAAAACTCTGGAAGGAGCTGTGCATCGCCTCCACTGACCCGCGCAACGTCACGCGGATCCCTTCAGGCAATGTGCTTCCGGCAATCACTTGGTCTATGGCGGCCTTGACGCGGCTTAAATCTTCGGCTTTTGGCGCGACATAAATATCGATTACGCGCCGCAATTGATAGTGATTGACCACCGTCGGCGATTCGATCGGCTTCATATCCGCCACCATATCGAGCCGCGTCGGCGTTTTTTCGTTTTCGCCGCGAACCGGGATGGATTTGAGATCGGTCATCGATTGGATATTGCCTTCGGGATATTGCACCGTCAGCATATAATCGTAGCCGGTTTTGGGATCGACCCAGTAGCTCGGCGCGATCATGCCGTTGGAGGTGAGCGCAGTGATCACGCTATCGACAATTTCCTTCTGCGACAGACCCATCTCGCTGGCGTGGATGCGGTTGACGTTGAGCTTAAGCGCCGGGGCATCGATGTCCTGCGGGATGAATACGTCGCTGATGCCGGGAAGCGCATTCACCTTGCGTGCAAGGTCGCTGGCGGTTTTATAGGCGGCTTGCAAATCGTTGCCGCTGACCTGAATATCGATGGGCGCGGGAAGGCCGAGATTCAGCACCGCATCGACCAGCCCGCCCGACTGGAAATAGGTGGTGAGTTCAGGCAATTCCTGCCCGACGGCCGCCCGCACCTTATTCATATATTCATAGCTGCCAGTTTTATGGCCTTCCTTTAGGCTCGCTTGCACGAAAGCGGTGTGCGACGCGGTGTTAGGCGTGTAAATGGCTGAAAAATCCGGCGTGTTGCCGATATTGGAGGTAATCACATCCAGTTCATCCTTGGGCACGATGCGACGGATAATATCTTCGACTTTCGCGACTTCTTTTTCGGTGTCCTCGATGCGTGTGCCCGTCGGCGCTTTCAGGTTGATCACGAACTGGCCCGGATCGGTGCGTGGGAAATAGGAAAACCCAAGCAAGGGAAATAGCAACAGGCTCACTGCGAAGCTCCCCAGAAGCAAGATAAGCGTGAATCTGGGACGTGCTAAGGCTTTGCCCACCCAGCGGTCATAACACGCCAGCAACGCCTCAAATTTCGTATTGAACCAGTGATTGAAACGCTCGCGCCGCAGCAGGTGCGTTTGCACCGATTCTTCCCTTCCCACATTATAAGTATGTGTCGTCAAATATTTGGCACAAAACAGCGGCACCACGGTCATCGCAACGACATAAGAAGCAAATAGCGCAATCACTACGGAAAGCGCCAGCGCCGTAAACAAATATTGGCTGACGCCATAGAGAAATACGACCGGAAAAAATACGATGGCAGTGGTGAGCGTCGCCGCCAGCACCGGCAGCATCACCTCACGCCCGCCGTTTGCCGCCGCAACTTCTGCCGATTCACCCAGTTCCAGATGGCGAAAGATATTTTCCAGCACCACTACCGAATTATCAATCAGGCGTGAAAAGGCGAGCGCCAGCCCGCCTAGTATCATCGAATTGATCGTATTTCCAGCCATCGCCAGCACCATGAATGTGGCAAGCACTGAGAGTGGGATCGAGAAAAATACGCCGAGCGTCGCCCGTAGAGAACCCAGGAAAACCAGGATCATCAGGCCGGTCAGCACAAGGCCGATGGCGCCTTCGTGAATTAAATTTTCGATGGCATTTTTGACGAAAATCGACTGGTCGAACACGACTTTGGTCACCAGCGATTTCGGCACGTCGAGTAGGTTACCGACGATTTTTTTTACGCCGTCGACGATGGCGATAGTATTGGAATCGCCGCCTTGTTTCAGCACCGGCAGATAAACCGACGGCTGGCCGTCCACGCGGACGATGTTGGTTTGTATCTGTGCGCCGTCTTTGGCTTGCCCGATATCGCCCACGGTGACCGACGACGCGCCGACGGTTTTGAGCGGCACGGCGTTGATATCGGCGATGGTGTCGAGTTGGCTGTTGGTGAATAAATTATAATCGATCGGGCCGATTTTGACATCGCCGGCGGGTAAAATCAGGTTGGAATCGTTGACCGCCCGCACCACATCCATCACGCTCAGTTGATTGGCCTCCAGTTTCAGCGGATCGACATAAACCATGATCTGGCGGTATTTCCCGCCGAACGGCTGCGGCACGGATGCGCCAGGTACGCTTGCCACCTGATTGCGGATATTGAACTGGCCGAGGTCGCGCAGTTGCGTCTCATTCAGGTCGGGGGCTTTAAGGGTAATCAGGCAGACCGGCAGACTCGATGCGTCGAATTTCAGCACTACCGGGGGCAGCGTGCCGGGCGGCAGGCGGCGCAGATTGGCCATGGCAAGATTGGAAATGGTCGAAACTGCCGTGTCGGGATTGGCGCCGGGCTGGAAATAGATTTTGATCAGGCTGACGCCGGGCAGCGAGCGCGATTCGATGTGGTCAACGCCGCCCGCCAGCGTGAAGAAGCGCTCGAAACGGCTGGTGATCGAGGTTTCGATCTGCTCAGGCGGCATGCCAGAATAAAAGGTGGCGACGACGACGACGGGAATTTTGATTTCCGGAAACAAATCGACCGGTAATCGCACGAGGCTGGTCAGGCCTATCACGCAGGTAATCAGGCAACAGACGATGATAAAATACGGATAGCGGATGGCAAAGCCGGGCATCTGCTATCCTTTCGTTTCACTCATGGGTTTGGGGTCGACTTTCATGCCGGTGCTGAGCGCGCCGCGATTGCCGAATACCACCTTGTCGCCCTCGTTCACGCCGCTGGTAATTTCGACTTTATCGGCGGTTTGCAGACCCAGCGTAACCGGGCGGTCCTCGATTTCGCTCTGCTCGTTAACCAGCCAGACATTCGCTTTATCACCGACATTCACTGCCTGAACGGGTAGAACCAGCACCGCGTTTTTCTGCTCCAAATCGATCACCACCGAGGCATACATACCGGGAGTGATACGCAAATCGGGATTGTCGATATCGACTTCGGTTTCCATCGTACGCGTATTGCTGTCGATGTTTCCAGCAATGCGGGCGACGCTGCTATGGATCACCTGCTTCGTGGCCTGCACCGTCACATCCACCGGTGTGCCGATCCTAACCTGCGCCACTGCCGATTCCGGCACGGGAAAATCAAGCCGCAGTTTATTATTTTCTGCGACATGCACTAGCGGCAGGGTTTGCGTGCTTGAATTTTCACTGGCCTGTATCAGCGCGCCGGGATCGACGTAACGCTTGGTGATGACGCCATCGAACGGCGCGGTAATGGTGGCATAATCGAGGAAGGTTTTAGCACGTTCCATGTTGGCCTTGGCCATTTCATAAACAGCCTGCGCCTGATCCACCTCCGATTGCGCGAGCAGGCCGGGGCGTTTTTTGATGACGGTATGCATGCGGTCATAATCGAGCGCGGCGTCATGATAGGCCGCTGTAGTACGGTCGAGATCGGATTTAAGTTCGGCGATATCGAGCGTGGCGATGACCTGCCCCGCTTTTACCTGATCGCCGATATCGACGGTGATCGATTTCAAATACCCCGCTACCTTGGCGTGTAAATCCGCTTCCTGAAACGGGCGAAATTCAGCGCTCAGCGTGATATTGCGTGCGAGATTTTCGCGCGTAACCACTGCAACGGCCACGGGCTTGGCATCGTAGTGTGGTAATGCCGCTGTCGGTGAATTTATGTAATGAATGCCCACACAGATAATGGCGGCAATAATGAGGATGAGAAGAATTTTACGCATGGTGTTCCGCCTCACCGTTTGCCAGCGGCAACTCCACCCGGCAGGCTGTACCCTTGCCTTCAATACTTTGGATTTCGATGCTACCGCCATGCGCCTGCACGATGGAACGCACGATGGAAAGCCCAAGCCCAGCACCGCCGATTTCGCGGGAGCGCACATGATCGGCGCGGTAAAAACGGTCGAATATATGCGGCAGCGCAGCGGCGGCGATACCCGCGCCATTATCCGTGACTTCCAGAATGACCTTGTGATGCGCCGCCGATACTTTGAGCGATATATCGCCGCCGTCCTGTGTGTATTTGATGGCATTGTCGAGTAAATTGACCACGATCTGTTTGATGCGCGAGGGGTCGCCCATTACCGGCGCGGGGCTGCCAGCAATGCGCACCTTGATTTTCTTGACCTCCGCCAACAACGCCATTTGCTCGGCAGCCGTTTGTACCAGTGGCGCGAGATCGAAGCGTACATGCTGGATCTGCGCCTCCCCGGCATCGAGGCGCGATATGGTGAACAGGCTTTCGGTGATACGCGACAGGCGCTCCGTTTCCTCCAGCACGCTTCCGACACGCTCGCGCAGGGAAGCCGGTAATTCCCGCTCACGCACGATGGATTCCAGTTCACCGCGCAAAATGGCCAACGGTGTGCGTAATTCATGCGACGCATCGGCGGAGAAGCGGCTGGCTTGTTCATAGGCATCTTCCAGCCGGTCGAGCATCTGGTTCAGCGTCACCGATAAATGTTCCAGCGCGTCGCCCGTAGTGGCCACCGGCAGGCGGTTGCTTAAATTACCGAAAGTAATTTGTTGTGCGGTGGCACGTATATCCTCAACGGGCTGCAAGGAGCGGCGCACCAGCGTATAACCGCCGACAGAAACAATCATTATTACTACTGGCAACCCAAACAACAGCGTCATCACCAGCCCGTGCAGCGCGGTTTCGATATCGTCGGTGGGCGCACCCATTTCAACGACATAGGACTCGCCCTGTATGCGGGTAGGCACCGTTACAATCCGCATGGTAAGATCCGGTGCCAGTTGTTCTGTCCGCTTGGCTGAAATAATGCCGGGCGGTACGGGAATAGCACCGGGATTGAACCGCCCGTCTTTCGGTGCGCCGGAAATATACACAATCGAGCGATCCTCTTTCAGTATGCGAATAAACCGGCCATTGGCTTCCGGCGAATAGACCTCTTTAATCTGCCCGGCGATATCGCCGGGCGGAACGTCGTGGATATGCGGCAGGATATTTTCAGCGATCTGTGAGGCGCGGCGCATCAATGTACGTTCCATTTCGCCGTATAACCGCTCGCGAACGCCCTGATACACATAGGCGCCAAACACCAGTGCCACGGCAACCACAAGACCGCTATACCACAGAATCAGGCGAAAATGGATGGAACGCGTATTCATGTATCTGCCTCATGATTCATGGTGTAGCCGATGCCGCGCACGGTTTTGATTAACTTTTGCTCGTGTCCTTCGTCAATTTTGTTGCGCAACTGGCGGATATAGACATCGACGATATTGGTCAGCGCCTCAAAACTTTCATCCCAGACATGTTCGATAATCATGGTGCGCGACAACACCCGCCCGCTGTTCAACGCCAGATATTCCAGCAACCCATATTCTTTGGCGCTGAGGTCGATGCGTTTTCCGCTACGTTTGACCTGATGCGCTAGCCGGTCAACTTCCAGATCAACGATTTTGATCACATCTTCGCGCTGCGACGGTGCGCGGCGTAATAGCGCGCGGATACGCACCAGCAATTCTTCAAAGGAAAACGGCTTAGTCAGGTAATCGTCTGCCCCAGCATCCATGTGCTTTACCTTATCGCCGACCGCGTCTTTGGCCGTCAGCATGATGATGGGAACATGTTTATTTTTCTGGCGTATGCCGTCGAGCACGGCGGTACCGCTGAGTTTTGGCAGCATAATATCGAGAATGATCGCGTCGTAGGCGTAAGCGGTAGCCATTTCCAGCCCGCGCGCGCCATCGGCGGCGATATCGACGGCAAAGCCTTCCGCTTTCAGGCTCCGCGCAATAATACCCGCCAGCTTCTCTTCATCCTCGACGACCAAGACGCGCATAATAACCCCTTCCCCACAGATGGATAATAGGCCTTAAAAATGAGAGTTACATGAGTGTTTGATTAAAAATCACTCATAATCAACATAAGGAGGGGCATTGAGTTACAATGCTAGAATTCCTGCTGAATGAAGCGCACGGAAGATGACAACACCACGATGTCCTGATAATCATCAATGTGTAAGCTATCCATCAGAGCACGCCAATGATTTTAGATCAATAGGTTACCATGATCTCCCGCAGAAACCGCCTTCGTTTTTTTTCGTCCGCATTGTGGAAACAACGCATCATATTTTTGGGCGGTGCGATTGTCGTGGGGCTTGTTGCCAGCGGCTTTGCCATTATCTGTGAACGATTCCAACATTTCTTTGATCAATTGCTGACCATATCACGCTTTCTGCCGCTTTTGGTAACACCACTAGGGTTTATATTGTGTGCATTCCTTACCGGGCGTTATTTTCCCGGGGCGCAGGGCTCGGGCATACCGCAAACCATTGCCGCACGTAAGAGCCGTGATTTGAATATTCGCAATAAACTGGTTTCGCCGAAAATCGCAGCGGGCAAACTTCTATTAGTACCTCTTGGCCTCATGTTTGGCGCATCCATTGGCCGGGAAGGCCCAACGGTGCAGATCGGCGCCGCCATTATGCTAACGTGCGGAAAATTCTTTGGGCGCAGTAAACAGCACGGTCTGATTCTGGCTGGCGGTGCAGCAGGTATCGCCGCCGCATTCAATACACCGCTCGCGGGTATCGTATTTGCCATCGAAGAACTTAGCCGGTCTTTCGAACGGCGCACAAACAGCCTTGTGCTTACTGCCATTATTTTTGCGGGTATCAGCTCGATGGCTGTGTTAGGTAATTATACCTATTTTGGCACTACCAGCGCCAACCTCGATAACCATGCATGGTCCGCAATAATCGTGTGCGGTTTGGGCGGCGGGCTGATGGGTGGTCTGTTCAGCCGCTTTGTCATCGCTGCATTTAGCTATCGTTTGCCTTGGGGAGTAGGCACTATGATGAAACGCCATCCTTATCTATTCGCGGGATTATGCGGCTTAATGGTAGCCATTATGGGAGTCTATTCGCATAACACTATCTATGGCAGCGGCTATCATGAGGCGCATGATCTAATTGAAGGCGGCGCTTCTGTTCCCTGGTTTTTCGGCCTGCTCAAAATGGCGGCAACAGCGCTTTCCTCGGTTTCCGGGATCGTCGGAGGATTTTTTGCACCTTCACTTGCTACCGGCGCGGGGTTCGGCGCCAACGTCGCCGTCTTCTTTCCCAATCTGCCGGTTGCCGCGCTGGTCATGTTGGGGATGGTGTCCTATTTTTCCGGCATCGTTCAGGCCCCAATCACCTCATTCGTTATTGTATTTGAGATGACGAATAATCATGCGATGATTGTTCCTATCATGGCGGCTTCACTGATTGCCAGCGTTGCTTCAAAGCTGGTATGCCCAAAGCCCATTTATCATACATTAGCTGAAACCGCTCTGCACCAGATTATGCCGCCAAAAGCTTCTGCTGAATGAAGCCCACATTAGATGACAACGCCACCACATCCTGATAATTATCAGTTCGCAACGTATCCACCAGGGCACGCCAACGATTTTACAGCACTCCGGATGCCGTATCCGCTAAACGAAAAAATATACAGGCGCAGACAAAAAAAGGGCCGCTTCCGTAGGAGGGAAGCGGCCAGCAATAAGAACGCGAAAGCGGGGAGACCTTGCGCGTTTGCTTGCAAAGTATGACGTGTCAGGCACCACCGAATAACGGCAGGGTGCGCTCGAAATTACGCAGGTAATTTTCCGCAAGCATAGACGGAATACCGCATTTATTTTGCAGCAATTGCGCGATACGGCGGCGGCTATGTCCGGTTTGCTCAAGCTCTGAGCGGCTAAGCTGGCCCCATTGCTCTATAAGTTGTGCGCATAATTCGTTCCAGTTGCAGGAGATATCGCTCTCACCCATGGTTTTCCAATACTTTCCTTGCGATGAGGCCC
>Ga0206873_1271_pt1 | contig 13373 bp, 10 predicted proteins | sample Alteio_BWOrgCont_11_FD_152631 | JGI IMG/M metagenome (GOLD analysis project Ga0206873, IMG submission 152631) | Enriched cells from forest soil in Barre Woods Harvard Forest LTER site, Petersham, Massachusetts, United States -... | ecosystem: Environmental > Terrestrial > Soil > Temperate forest >...
ATCCTTCTGTTGCAATAAAAATTTATAACATTCCTAACGGAAGCACCACGGATGTCATTCCTCCGGGCTCATTTGAATACATCCCCAGGATAAAATGGACATTATCTTCTTCGCTTCTATCCGTGCAATTTATGAACCGTCATCAGGACAGCCTTGTCTTTGTATTAGCCAATGCATCTACCGGAAAAACCACTCCCGTTTTTACCGAAGCCAGCAAAACATATATTGATATATATGATGCACTTACATTCATTAATAACAATAAGGAATTTATCTGGATGAGCGATAAGGACGGATACACCCACTTATACCGATACTCCATAGATGGAAAGCTTATCAACCAAATCACTAAAGGAAAATGGGATGTTACAGATTTTAAAGGTATTGATGAAAAAACACATACTTTATATTACAGTTCTTCCGAAACCTCACCCATTGACAGGGACCTTGATTGTGTTAAGATAGATGGCACAGGCAAGAAAAAACTCTCTACCGAAACAGGAGATAATGGCGCTGACTTCAGCTCCAATTATCATTACTATATCAACACATTTTCTGACATAGAAACCCCCGGTTATATTACCCTGCATAGTTCCGACGGCAAACAATTACGGGTACTGGAGGATAACAAAGCATTGAAAGATACGTTGACACACTACAATCTCGGCAAAAAGAAATTCTTTTCATTTACTACCACCCAAGGAGTTAATCTGAATGGTTGGATGATCACTCCCCCCGATTTTGATTCTACCAAAAAATACCCCGTGTTGATGTACGTATACGGAGGCCCCGGTGTAAATACCGTAAACAACGGATGGGACGGCTTTAACGGAATGTGGTATCAAATGTTTGCTGAAAAAGGATATATAGTAGCTTCTGTTGATAACAGAGGAACAGGTTACAGAGGTTCCGAATTCCAAAAATGTACATACTTGCATTTGGGTAAATTAGAAACCCAAGACCAGATTGAAGGTGCAAAGTATTTTCAATCGCGTAACTATGTAGATGCTACCCGCGTGGGTATTTGGGGTTGGAGCTATGGAGGATATATGGCTGCCAATTGCATAACCAAAGGAGCCGATTATTTTAAAATGGCTATTTCAGTAGCACCTGTTACCGATTGGGAATATTATGACAGTATCTACACCGAACGCTACATGCGTACCCCTTCTGAAAACAAAGAAGGCTATAAAGATGGCTCACCTATAAATTATGCTGATAAAGTAAAAGGGCATTATATGCTGGTAGCAGGAACAGGTGACGACAATGTACATTTTCAGAATACGGTAGAGTTTGTGCATGCTTTGGAAAAAGCAGAAAAGCCTTTTTCATTAATGATTTTTCCTGATAAGAACCACGGCATTTATGGTGGAAATACGAGGCATTACCTCTTTACGCAGCTTACCGATTTTATCGTAAATAATTTATAGGAACTAAACAAACTCCTCTCTCTTCCTGTTAAGCCAGCTTAAAGCGGCTCCCGAAAGAAGTTTTTCCTTAATATCGTCAGGATATTTCATAGTGCGAATAAGTTCTCCGGGTATTAATTCACCAAGCGGGAATGGATAATCGGAACCCAATGCTACATGGTCTGCACCTATAAGATTGATGATGTAGTCAAGCATGGCTTTATCATGTACTAAGGAATCCAAATAAAACTTACCAAGATAATCCCGGGGATTGATTTTATTATCAACTGCAACTAAATCAGGGCGCTGAATAAAGCCATGTTCTATCCGGCCAATCGTAGCCGGAAATGAGCCGCCCCCATGCGCAAATGCTACGCGAAGTTTAGGCAAGCGTTCAAATACCCCTCCAAATATCATGGAGCAAATAGCCAGTGAAGTTTCAGCAGGCATGCCTACTAACCAAGGTAGCCAATATTGTTTCATCTTTTGACTTCCCATCATTTCCCAGGGATGCACAAATACAGCCATATCCAATTTTTCACAAGCTTGAAAAACAGGGAATAATTCGGGCGCATTCAGGTTCCATTCATTTACATGGGAACCGATTTGTATTCCGGAAAGGCCGATTTTTTTACAGCGTTCAATTTCTTCAATAGCTAATTCAGGAGCTTGTAGTGGAACTGTTCCAAGCCCTAAAAACCGTTTGGGGTGATTATGTACAATATCCGCAATATGGTCATTTAGGAATTGCGAAAGTTCAAGACAATCTGCCGGCTTTGCCCAATAGCTGAACATAACCGGGATGGTAGAAAGCACTTGCAAATTTACTTTGTACTCATCGCATTCTTCTATTCTTTTTTTATCGCTCCAGCAGTTTTCATTTATCTCCCGAAAAAAATCATTGCCCTTCATCATCTTGGCGCAACAAGGCTTATGATGTTCCAAATGAATAAACCCATCATATCCAAACTTTTTTGAAAAGTCAGGCAGATGTTCGGGAATAATGTGTGTGTGGATATCTATCGTAAACATTGTTCAAGTTATAAGTTATAAGTTATAAGTTATGACTGATAGCATTCTGAGAAAAATTCAGAAATAACCCATCACTTATAACTCATAACTACTATGTGGCTGCTTCCAATACAAAACGCTTATCAGCTTCCATCACATGTCCGCATTTTTTGCAGGTGCGCAAATCCTGTGAGTTATAAAACCTTTTGAATACAGGAATAAAATCCTTTTCAATGCTGGTGAGAAAAAAATGTTCTTCGTAGAGCTTATTATTGCACTTTTCGCAAAACCACATCAGTCCATCGTTTTCATCTTTGTGGCGTTTGCGTTCCATTACTAGTCCGATAGTATTAGCGCCGCGTACAGGTGAATGGGGAGTTTGAGGTGGCAGAAGGAAAATATCTCCTTCATTCAATTGCATATCTACTGCTTTGCCGTCTTCCTGTATCCGAACTGTAATATTACCCTCCAACTGATAAAAAAATTCTTCACTCATATTGAAATGATAATCCTTGCGGGCATTGGGGCCGCCTACTACCATCACAATAAATTCAGTGTCTTCGTAAACTACTTTGTTGCCAACCGGAGGTTTAAGCAAAGGACGATTTTCATCTATCCATTTTTTAAAATTGAACGGGCGTTTGATCATGGCTGTTTATAATAGGTTAACAGCTGGCAAGTTAGTAAAAAAATATTAATTAGCCGGCAAAGTCAATGACCTCTTTATTAGCCAGTAATTAGACTTCCACCATCTTCCTGGAGATCACCTTTTCTACTGCAGCGACAATATCGGGAATGTCAAGGCCGTATTTCTTCATAAGCTCATCGGGGGTACCGCTTTCGCCAAAGGTATCTTTCACGGCAACAAATTCCATAGGCGCAGGATATTCATTTGCCAGTACATGAGCAATACTCTCGCCCATTCCACCAAACATATTATGTTCTTCGGCAGATACAACGCATTTGGTTTTCTTTACCGATTTTAAAATTGCAGCGGCGTCAAGCGGTTTTATGGTATGTATATTTATCACCTCAACTGAAATACCTTTCTCCCGCAATACCGATTCTGCTTCCAATGCTTTCCATACCAAATGCCCCGTAGCAAAAATACTTACGTCGGTTCCCTCTGTTAAGGTGGTGGCTTTACCGATTTCAAATTTCTGATCTGCAGGTGTAAAAACAGGAACAGCAGGCCTTCCGAAACGCAGGTAAACAGGGCCGACCATTTCAGCAATAGCTTTGGTGGCTGCTTTTGTTTGGTTAAAATCGCAGGTATTAATAACGGTCATTCCGGGTAACATTTTCATCAAGCCTATATCTTCCAGTATCTGGTGGGTAGCTCCATCTTCACCAAGAGTAAGTCCTGCATGAGATGCACATATCTTTACGTTTTTATTTGAATAGGCAATAGATTGCCTGATTTGGTCGTATACCCTTCCGGTAGAAAAGTTGGCAAATGTTCCCGTAAACGGAATATATCCGCCAATAGTGAGCCCGGAAGCAATACCCATCATATTGGCTTCCGCAATACCCACCTGGAAAAAACGCTCCGGAAATTTTTTAGCGAAAGCATCCATCTTCAAAGAACCGGTGAGGTCAGCGCAAAGTGCAACTACCCTCGGATTTTTTTCCCCGAGCTCCGTCAAGCCTGCTCCAAATCCCGAACGGGTATCTTTCTTTTCTGTATAGGAATACTTATTCATGGTATAATTTATTGAAGATTTACAATGGTGGAAAGGCCTGATTCGACTTTAAAACTATTATCAATGGTAAATGCGGTTTGCTTTACATCCTGAGGACGATATACCACATGATAATTTCCCGGCTGCAGCGCTATTATCTGGCTTAAAATATTTTTATCAAGGTTGCATACCCATACCATTTTACCTCCATCGTCTTCATAAATGCTGGCCGGCCCTGCGTATGGCTTAGTTATAGTAACCTGGCCCGCCGCAACTATGGTAACTGTAGTGGTGGCGCTTTGCGAAACTTTTATTCCGCTTTCATATATCCTTGGCAGGGTAAGGATTTCAATGTCATACTTCCCGGTAATATACTTTTCAGTTGATTCCACATATTGCACATTAAGTGTTTTATCCTCCCCGTGCTTTTTAATTAAAACCGCCAGGCTCTTATAGTTATTCTCCCCATTCATTGCAAAATGAAGGTAGCCCTGGGGCGCATCTAAGCCTATAACATTATGTTTTCCGGCTGTAAGCGTAACATTCTCTTTCTCCACTTCAGGAATAGTGTGAACAACTACGTGATAGGTAATATTCGGATCAAGGTAAATGGTATCCGGGTTGCCATACTCGTTAAGGGTATGCATGAAATTATAAATCCTTCTGCCGGTAGTTTGATCATAAAAAGTCATGGCTACATCGGTTTCGGTAGGCTTGCCTCCGGCATCTATCAGGTTTACCTGCGCGGTGGTGTTGTTGAGTGCCTGGGAGATAACTATCTTCAGGATATTTTTAAAATTTTCTTCCTGCTTCACATCAAAAAATTTTCCTACGCAACTATACGCCCCGCTAAAATCTTCATTGCCTATGCCTATTATAAAGGGACGAAGATTGATTCCTTTAGCATGCAATTGTTTTGACACTTCGCACGGATCGCCCCCACATTCTTCTATGCCGTCGGTAAGCAGTATAATCACATCATGGCAGTGATCGCAAGGTGTGAAATCGTCAGCACATTTACCCAGGGTATAGGCTATGGGCGTGGTTCCTCGAGGCTCAATACTTTTTATGGCATATTCTATTTTCAAGGCATTATTGGCGGCAAATGGAACAAGTAAGCGGGTATCCTGGCAATTGCGTTCGGGGTTAAGAGCATAATCGGCTCCCAGGGTACGTAATGCCAGTTGCAGGTCAGGGACATTGCGAATACTGTCTATAAGTTCCGTCAGGATTTGCTTGGCATAATCAATTTTCACGTGCTGCTGCCAGGTATCGGACATACTAAAAGAAGCATCGAAAATAAAAAGCACACGGGTTGTTATATGCTGCTTTTGCTGTATTTGCGCCTTACCGCTATAGCTTAGGCCCAGCAGAGCTGCTAAAAATAAAATGGATTTTGCAAAACGCTTTTTCACTTATTTATAATCTCCAAGTGTTTCTTCCAGTTGAGACAAGGCCTTGGCCAATTCTTCCGCATTGGTTGCACTACCGTGCCATTTGGCAAGATCTTCCATAAAGTCCACTCCTTTGCCCATGATGGTTTTCATGAGTATCATTACAGGTTTGCTTTTTCCGGTGTGCTTTTGCGCTTCTTTCAACGTTGCAATTACATTTTCAATATCGTTACCATTGCTTTCTAAAACATCCCAACCGAAAGAAGCCCATTTGGCCTTCAAGTTGCCGAGGGGAAGCACCTCATCGGTTCTTCCGTCTATCTGTATTCCGTTCACATCAACCGTAGAAATTATATTGTCCACCTTATGAGCTGAGGCAAACATAGCTGCTTCCCAAATTTGGCCTTCTTCCATTTCCCCATCTCCGTGAAGAGAATAGACCAGGTTTGTATCCTTATTGAGTTTTTTTGCCAATGCTGCTCCAATAGCTACTGAAAGCCCTTGCCCCAAAGAGCCTGATGCCACACGTACTCCGGGGAGATGCTCGGCAGTTGCCGGATGCCCCTGCAAACGTGAATTTAACTTGCGGAATGTAGCCAGTTCACTCACCGGAAAAAAACCCCGGTGTGCTAAAACGCTATACCAAACCGGTGAAATATGCCCATTGGAAAGAAAAAACAAATCTTCGTTTTTACCATCTATAGTAAAGGCCGTAGGGTTCAGCTTCAATATTTCATAATACATAGCTACGAAATATTCAGTACAGCCCATGGAACCTCCCGGATGCCCGGAATTAACAGCTGCGGTCATTCTCACAATGTCGCGGCGGACCTGGGAGCAGATTTTTTTTAGTTCAGGAATTGAAGACACAGGCGGTTTTGTTTAGTGGATGCTCAAAAGTATTGCAATTTATTTGCCCCCAATTCTCTTTGTTGAAAACAAGACTTGAATGTTGAAAACTAATGATTCTGCCATGAGATATTAGATATGCGTGTTTGATGTGAGAATTTAAGGGTTGAATGTCGCGATTTTTGCGCTGTACAGGTTTTTTGTAGTCAATATTATTTATTGATAATCAATGTATTATACTGCGACATTCAAAAACCATAAGTGTGACATTCAGTTATCCATTTTTTTGGGATGTAATTATTTGTCATGTTTCTAAAAGGTTATTGAGAAGTCATTGACTTTTTTGCAAACCACTTTTTGCAGTTATATACTTGCAGAATAAAACAAAACCATATAATTATGAACTCACCGGAACAAACTGCCAAACTTAAAGAAGCGATGATAAATTCGCTGGAAGCCAATTACGGCAATATTCAAAAAGCTGCTAAAGCCATAGGCATATCGCCGCGCACCCACTTTAGATGGATGAAAGAAGATGCCGCTTATGAAAAGCAGGCCGATATTAGCAAGGATGTGGGCTACCGTAATATTAAGGACAACCTGATTGAACTGGCATTGCAAAAAGCAGAGAAAGGCGATTCATACGTATTGAACCAACTACTAAGGATCTTTTTAAAGAATATGCCTGAAGAACTGAAAGCTATGCACAAGGCTAACAATGTACCTTTTACGGCAAGCATTAAATATATTAGTACCCGGGAGGAGGCCGAAGAGATGATGCGGAGGGAGGGGAGGATGCCGAATAAGTAGGGCGTAGACAGACATTATAAGAAACCAGCTATTAAAAATACCTACAAATATGTATATTAATTATATACTAACTATTGAACAAGCCCATGACGTCAATCCATATGAAGTGGTTATGACCTATACGAAAGAAATAAATAGCCTTGTATTTACTTTCTTTTTTAATATAGAGTACAGCGTTTATGAAAATTTGTGGGTGGGATTGAATTGAACAGAAATAAGCAGAAAACTTTACCGGCAATTTTTATACCCTTATTCCAATCACCAAAATATCATCCACCTGTTCTAAATTGCCTTTCCATGTTTCAAAGGTTTCATTCAACAGCTTTTTTTGTTCTTTCATATCTTTTTTATGAATGGCAAATAATACTTCTTTAAATTGGGAATGTTTGAATTTTTTCCCTTTAGGCCCTCCAAACTGGTCGGCATAGCCATCGCTGAACAGGTATAGTATACTGCCTTTTTCAGCCGTCACCGTATGGTTGGTAAATGGTTTCATTACCGGGAAATAGCCTATGGGTTGCTTATCGGCAGGGGTTTCTTTCAACTCATCACCTATAACATACAAGGGGTTATTTGCTCCGCTCCACTGTATCTCATTTGTTTTTAAATTCATCCGCATCAGTGAGATGTCCATCCCGTCTTTGGTTTGATCTTCTCCTTCTTTCTGTTTGAATTCTGTCAAAATTTTGGTGCGGAGTTCATCCAGTATTTCAGCCGGGGTTTGTATGGCAGCGGCAGCTTTAATTATTTCATTAAGAAAGGCCATTCCAAGCATGCTCATAAATCCGCCCGGTACACCATGCCCGGTACAATCAACAGCAGCAAAATAGAAATATTCTTCTTTTTCAGCAGCCCAGTAAAAATCGCCGCTCACAATGTCTTTGGGTTTAAATAATATAAAGTGGCCGGGCAAATGCTTCGATACGTGCTCTTCTTCTTTCAGCAATGCCCTTTGAATTCTTTTAGCATAATTAATAGAGTCGGTAATGTCTTTATTCTTCTCTTCCACTACTTTTTTCTGTTCCTCGGTTTCTTTGCTCTTAATTTCAATTACCAGTTTTTGTTTCCGGGTGATTCGCAAGGAGCGGAAAATAAAGCCGGCAAGCAACAACACAAGGAGCAAGCCCCCGCTCACTAACCCTGTAACTACTCGCTGCTTATGCTTATCAGCCTCTGCCAACTCATCTTTTTTTTCCTGTGCCGCCTGCTCAAGAATCGTTTGTTTATCATAATCTGATTTGGCTTCCAGCTTTCCTATTTCCTTGCTCTTATCTTTATTAAACATCGAATCCTTGATGTCACTGTATTTTTTATAGTATTGATAGGCTTTTTGCCATTGCCCCGTCTCTTTATATAGATCGCTTAGTTCGTTATAATCTGCTTTCACAAATTCCAAATAACCTATGCTTAATGCAATGGTGAGGGCATCGGAAAGATTTTCTTCCGCTTCTTTATATTTTTTTAACTTGACATATTCTGAACCAATATTGCCCATGCATAATGAAATGTATACCTTATCATTGCTTTCACGGGCTATTTCCAAGGCCTGCTGATTGTATTCGACAGCCTTTTGGTAATTGCCCTGGTCGAAATAAATGCCTGCAATATCATTCAGGTTTCCTATAACACTTATTTTACGGCCAAGGCGAATATTAATTTTCGTGGCGCTATCATAACATTGCAATGCTTCTGAATACTTCTGCCATTTATAGTACAATAGCCCTAAATTACCAATATATACCACTGCCGTATATTGATCATCTTTTATTGTTTTTGCAATATCCAAGGCTGTGTCAAGACAATTTTTGGCTTTGCCATACTCACCGGTAAAAGTATATACAACCCCCAACTCGCCTAGGGCAGCTGCTTCAGAGACTCTGTCACTAAGCTTTCGGGCTAATTTCAGGGAGTTCACATCATATTCCAATGCTTTGGGATAATTGCCCTCGTCGTAATAAACACGGCCGATACTTGCAAACCTGCTCAGCACACCAACGGAATCTCCAAGTTGCCTGCATACCATAATGGCTTTTAGATGCATATTTATGGCCTCGTTAAAATCACCTATATCTTCTTTAATATAGCCCATGACCCTGTACATGGCAGTTAGTCCCCGCTTATATCCCAGTTTCTCAGCAAGCGTTAATGTTATTTTGCCAATAGAATCTGCTTCTGATAATTTGCCGGCTATATCTAAGCTGTTAGCAAGGCTGATGAGTGTCTTTACTTTATTGGTGTCTTCTTGTGTGGTTTTTAAATGAGCCTTGAGAGAGTCTATTTCGCGGGTTTGGCTAAACACCTTATCAAAAGGTATAATAAGCGCAAGACAAAGAAGAAAATATTTCAACAGAGATTTCATAGCGAGTACTTATGAAATAGAATTATTGATTAACAAATATACAATTCTAATTGGAATCATATTTTTCACACTAAACCAATACTTCAAAATTATAAATCTACAAAAAAACACGCCGGCATTCCGCACATGAAATAGCACCGGAAAGCCGATAAAGATAGAAGGAATGTCGTTTTTATTCTTACTGAAATGGAAAAGATATTAAAACTAAGAATATCTTTCAAAACCACCTGATATTTAGCAGTATTAAAATGTCATAATTATTATTACATTTGTAGCTTGGAAAGGCCTGTTAGTTTTCCACACCTAAAATCTTACGCCCTGAAGTGAAAAAAAGTACTGTTGCTAGCTTTATTACTATTGTATTTTGTCTATGTCATGCCCATTTTTTGCCGGCGCAAAACATCGGTATTAATAGTTCCGCGAGTACCGGCCAACCTGCAGCTTTGCTTGATTTGAATACGGGTAATACTTTTACCAGCCCAAATGGAAAAGGTTTTATACTGCCTAATGAGTACCTCACTGCTATTAATGTTTCAACTCCACTTGTGCTCACTACAGCGGATACCAGTATACTTGTGTATAATAAAAAGAGTGCAGGCCTTATTTTTCCCGGGTTTTACTTTTGGAAGGGTGCAGGAACGGCATGGCTGCAACTTGGTGCAGGCAGTGGCTGGTTTTTGACCGGAAATGCCGGTACCAACCCCGGTTTTACTCCATTACAAAACTTTATTGGCACCACCTCCAATACCCAGCTATTATTTGGGGTAAATGATAAAATGAGCGGCGAGTTAAATTCTACCGGAATTGCAATTTGGGGTTACCAGAACGGTATTAGTAATACCTCCAATTGCATAACGGCCATCGGTTATGAAGCCCTTATGTTGAATACTACCGGAAGCGGCAATACGGCAATCGGATACCAGGCGCTTGAAAACAATACTACAGGGTATGACAATACCGTAGCCGGAAGTATTGAGGCTTTGCAGGCGAACACTACCGGATATAACAACACAGTTTTGGGTTATCTCGCACTTAAAAGCAATGCTGCAGGATATGATAATACGGCCATTGGAGATAATGTTGAAGACCAGAATACGCTGACAGGTGCCCGTAATACCATTTTAGGAAGATCCTCTTTCCCCGTTGTTACCAGCGGAAGCAGTAATACGGCAATAGGAGAAGGTGTTGCTAATAACTGCACTTCCATTACAGCTTCTGTTTTAGTGGGCCAAAGCGCTGGCAACAAAAATGGCCTTTGTATTACTATTTTGGGGGCGGGTTCGGGCAACACCTCCATGAACTATACTACCGTTGGCGGCGATAATTCATTTAATGCCAACAGTACTGTCCTATACCAGGGTACCGGAAATACAGGAATTGGTGAAAACACAGGAACAAGCGATACCTCAGGCAGCTATAATGTATTTATTGGTGCGCATGCCGGGCAAAGCACAACCACCGGCAACGCAAATACCTTAGTGGGCCGTTATGCCGGACAGGCCGGAACATCTACCTCCGGTACTACAGGAACAGGCTATTGCTCCATTTATCACAATACCGGAAATAATAATACTTTTTCAGGCTGGCAGGTACTGGATTCAAATACAACGGGAGCAAATAACACTTCCTTCGGGCATTTATGTTTACGTTATAGTACACTTGGTTCCAATAGTACCGTTATGGGATTTGAAGCCATGCAATATTCTACTACCGGATCGCAAAATACAACTACCGGCTATCAGGCTATTCAGAAAAACACCACCGGGTTTAACAATACGGCTATCGGTTACCGCTGCCTTTATTCCGATACCAAGGCTACCAGCAATACAGCCGCCGGTAACCAGGCCGGTGTGAAAGATACGAATGGGAGCTTTAATGTATTTATAGGCGACAGCTCAGGATACCAAAATACATTTGGGGCACAAAACACCTTTGCCGGTTCTCAGGCAGGCACCACCCTTGCATCGGCTTCCTATACCAACGTTACCGGTATTGGTTACCAATGCCCAGTATACACTACCGTAGCGAACAACTCCATTAATTTGGGTAATTTAAGCATTACTCATGTTTGTGCACAAGTGGGTGCTATTACTACCTATAGCGACAGGCGCATTAAAGAAGATATTAAAAACAATGTTCCGGGATCATCCTTTATTAATAACCTGCACCCTGTAACATATCACATTAATGTTGACAGGGAAAATACCTTATTGGGTAATAATTTTTCCGGCCAATCTCCTTATAAATATGATGTAGGAAAAATACTTTATTCCGGCTTTATAGCCCAACAAGTTGATTCTGCAGCAATGGCTTGCGGATATAATTTTTGCGGATTGGATAAACCTGCTGCTTCAAATAATTTGTACAGTTTGGGCTATACTTATTTTGTTGTGCCTTTGGTTAAGGTTGTGCAGGAACGGCAAGAGGCCATTGACAGCATGAAAGAAGCAAATACTATCCTGTTGGCAAATTACAACAAGTTGAAAGACCTGCTCAGCAAAATGGAGCAATCCAATACGGAAAGACATAAAAAAAACCAAGCAGATATTGCCCTGCTTAAAGAAATGTTGAAACAATATCAGTATAGTAAAATGCTGACACAAACTAATAAAACGAACTAAAAAAAACAATGAATAATTCGAGCATCCTTATGAAAACATTACGAATTAAAGCGCCTGTAATACTATTTCTTGCTTATGCCTTTTTTAATTTCCAGGCGGCAAGTGCCCAAAACGTTGGAATAAACACCACCGGAACACCCCCCCAGGCCGCCGCATTACTTGACCTTAATACCGGCAATAACTTTGCAAGCCCTAATGGAAAAGGATTGCTTATACCCAATGTTTACCTTACAAGCGCAACCGATGTTACTACCGTTCCTGTTACTACTGCCGATACCAGCTTATTGGTATATAATAAAAAAGGGGCCGCTCTAACCCCTCCGGGATACTATTACTGGAACGGCGGCGCCTGGTTGCAACTTGCTGTTGGAAGCCCCTGGAGCATATATGGCAATGCAGGCACCACGCCGGGTTTTGCCGTTGGACAAAATTACATAGGCACCTCCGATAATACAAAATTACTTTTTTGGAGTAAACGGTACCTTAGCCGGAGATATTGATCCGGCAGGCCCTGTATTTTTTGGGTACCAGGCCGGCAGCATTAATACAGATGTCCAGTCCATGGGAATTGGATACGAGGCCTTGTTTAGTAATACCAACGGAAAAGAAAATACGGCCGTGGGCTATAAAGCCTTATATAGTAATATTAATAGCTACAATACTGCAATCGGAGACTCGGCCATGTATAATAATTCCGGAGGCACAGCTAATGTTGCCATCGGTGTAAAGTCACTTTATAATAACAATTCCGGAAATAGCAATACTGCAGGCGGAATGGACGCCCTTTACAATAACATATCAGGAAATAGCAATGTTGCTTACGGATACCAGGCCCTATATAATAACACTACAGCAAGCAATATTACCGCAATAGGACAATGGGCCGGATACAATAACAATACAGGGGGAAATGTATTTATTGGAGACAGCGCCGGATACAATAATACAGGCGGAAGCGGACTTTGTTTTGTTGGCTATGCGGCCGGAGCAAGTAATGTATCGGCAGTAAACTGTACAGCGCTGGGATATAAAGCACTGTTCTCAAACGCCACCGGAGATGGCCAGGTAGCGGTGGGATATGCAGCCGGCTATAATACCCATGGAGGGGCGTACAATAGCTTTGTAGGCGATAGCGCAGGGTTTAATAACACTACGGCAAGTGATAATTGTATAAGCGGATATAAATGCTTTTTCTCAAATACCACCGGAAGTGATAATGTGGCAACGGGCTATGAAGC
>Ga0206873_1272_pt1 | contig 13368 bp, 17 predicted proteins | sample Alteio_BWOrgCont_11_FD_152631 | JGI IMG/M metagenome (GOLD analysis project Ga0206873, IMG submission 152631) | Enriched cells from forest soil in Barre Woods Harvard Forest LTER site, Petersham, Massachusetts, United States -... | ecosystem: Environmental > Terrestrial > Soil > Temperate forest >...
ATCTGGGGATTGCTCCCAATAGCTAATAAAATTTGTGAAAGACGAGCCTCGACATCACTCACATGGGTCATCAGCAATGGCCGTCTGCGCGGAGCTCAGGGCTGCGAGGTAAGGTGTGTCGCCCTGATCTGTTTCATTGTAAAACTTATTGATGGCATTCTGCATGGCTGAAGCGTTACCAAAGCTTGCTCTTGATCCTATAAGAGATTGGGCCCTGTCGTTAGAGAAGCCAAGAAAGCCCCAAGAAAAAGACGTGTTATTTTGATTGTCGGTAAAAAAAGTCGTGATCGAGCCGCCTCGAAATGTCTTATTTGGATCAGTCGGTGGCGCGCACCCAACCAGATTGGCGACAAGGCAGGTTTCGGTGCCCGCATCCTGGGTCTCTACGGCGTTTGAACCCGATTGATCAACGACAAATAAAATATTAATGGGCACAGTGACACTTGAAAGGGTGCAAAGGCCTCCACCAGTCGTGGTCACATTTCCGTTGGTGTTATTGAGACCGTTTTGGCTATTTGGCACTGCAGTGAATTTAACGCCAGAACAGTTTTCAAATGCAAAGGCAATAGATACTAAAAAAGCGACCCCTAGCAAATAGCCTAATCTTCTTTTAACTTTCACGTGAACCCCATTTCTACCCACGATCTTAAAGTAGCAAAAGCCATGCTGATTTTAGGCAAATAGGTTCATTCTGACTGACTAAGACAGGGGCACCGTAAAAGTTTTGGTCACTCTTTTGATAATCTTTTTGACCGTTATAACGTTATTAATATCCCCAATAAGTACCAGAACCGAGACTTGACGAAGTGTTTTCAAGGCCCACATAGATATTTCTTCCAAGAAAAAATGGAAGGCCCCAGTCAAAGTCTCCGCCGCCATCGCCGCCAAGTTCTACAAAAACATAGTTGGGCGTATTCCCGATGAGAGATATAGCATTTCCGATTTGAAACGGGATTGAAATGCTAGGCGATCCAGAATTTGCCGTCGTGACCCCAGAAAAAGTCTGAGTGGATGCCGGGCAAAAAAGTCCAGCGTAATTTGAGTCGGTGTTACCGCAATCGGGTAGAGTGCTCGAATTTGGTGACGTAAAAAAGAGACCATTTGAGCCGGAATCAAGAAAGCTAGTTGTGTAGTTTTGTCCATTAAACATAGTTGAGAAAAATCCATTGGCATCAGTTGAATACCCGGAAACCCCTGAGGGAACATTGTCGGATTGAGTGCCAATTCCTAATACCAGGTAACCATCGACGGAAACGACACCTCCCAGAGCGACGCTAGGAAGTTCAACAACGACACCATTATTATCTTGGCCTAAAAACCCCACAGGATTTTGAAGTTGAGCTAATAGGCTCGCGGTCGTGCCTGAACAAGATGTGCTATTACAACTAAAATACATTCCGTTACCGGAAGTGTTTTCACACTCAGCTCCACAATCTTGAGCGAAAAAGCCCACTCCCAGAATTCCATTGAACCCAGCCGCACTGGGGCTTGCATCTGAGCCATTGCAATTAGCAGACTCTCCGACAAAACTTGAATCGATAACTTGAATAGGTACTTGAACAGGTGATTCTCCACCTAAGATAACATTGGCCACAGATACAGGGCCCCACTCGGAGGAACCGTCACCAAATTGTGCACACTCTGTCAAAGTATTATTTCCCACGTGTTCAGGAGTGAGTGTGATGTTTGAATTTAAAACAGATCCAAAAACTCTGAGACCATAGCTTCCAGTATCGACCAAGATGTCACTGATTGTTTGACATTGAGATGTGACCGGGGAGCAAATCGTTACGCTCACACATGGCTTGTTCGAATAAGAATTGGCGGCGCAAGTAGAGCCGTTTACGGTAATAGGTAATACGTTAGGGCCACTGAGCGGAGGGAGCACCGGTCCATTGGGGAGACCGGCTGTCAAATCCGGTGGTGCCGGTGAGTTTCCATTATTTGAACTACACCCCAGCGTCAATGTGACAAGGCAAAGTAAGGTGACAACGAAAACTCTTTTATTTGATTTCATCGGTGGTTACCCCTTTTGGAACAAGAGATGGATCGTAGGCTTGGCCCAGGAGACTTCGCTGGTGTCCCCCTTTTCTAACAACGAGATTTTCATTTTTCACGACTAAATTTTTTCGACCACGCACGAGTTTCATTTGGCTGAGAGTGTTTTGATAAAGACCGTAATAGTGTAATCCCAGAAGGGTCTGAAGATCGGGATGGGTCAGCCCGTTCCAAGCAACTCCAAAAATAACTCCAGTGGAAGAGACATATTCTCTCACCTTAACTGAGCCAGATTGAATTTCTTCTACCGTGTAGTTTGTGCGGACGACATCGTCATGGCGAATCGCCGAGAGGCTTTGTCGATCAGCTTCAATAGAATTAGCCAGCCCGCCTAGAGTTGCTTGTGCCTGAGGTGTGAAGTTGACCAATATCAAACTCAGAAAAACCAAAAATCGAATTTTCTCATTGCCCATTTAAAAGGACCTCCGTCACGTAAACTAGAGGCAAGACATGTGCCGTTTTTCCCAATTACAAAACCCTTGAATTCATGGCCAAATTCCGATGAGAAGCGACTAAAAAATAAACACTTGGATGCCGCTTATACCAATGTGGAAAAATGTGGAGAATTTTCTCATTTATAAGAACTTTCAAAAAAGTTCGTTCCATAATAAATCCATATTCTCTTGTTATCTTTGTCGTATGAACTTTGAGGTTTTTTATTTGAACAACTTACTGGGAGAATAAATATGGACAGTTTATTTAGGAAAATAATAGTAACGAGTCTCACAACAATGAGCCTGGCCCTCGTCTCAATGACGAGCACGACGTTTGCCCAGGAGACAACAGTTGCACCACCTGCCAATGCAACGTCTGCCGAGGGACCTTCTGCCACTGGAACTTCTGATGGCAGCTCCCCGGCAAAACACTGGAAGCATCATCACGGCAAGCACAGTCTATTTATCGGCATGTGTGTAGAAAGAACTCTGGCCGCCCAGAATCCTCCAGTGGTCATTCAACTTGGTCAAAAACTAACTAAAGAACAGCGGAAGGCGAATTGGGCCATTATTAAACCTGTTAAAGAAGCATGCAGGGCTCAATTTAAGGCGAGCAAAACAAAAGGATAGCAGAGGCGAGGCTGACGAAGGATGTGAGCCTTTTTGTAAAAACGCGGGACTGATAGTCATGAGCGACTGCAGTCCCGTTTTTATTTATGGGCCCGTCTCTAAAAGCAGTGTCCAAGGGTCACGTTTCCACTATAGCCTTCCGGCCCCGAGTAGGTCGCTGTTCCGCACCCGGTGTAATTCAGTGTCTCTGTGGCTCCAACAAATCTTGGTAAAAGAGGAGTTACTCCATTAATTGCCGAGAAAACAGTCGTGATAGACCCGCTGACCGGATGGCAACATGTGGGGCTAAATTGAACGTTGTTAAAAGTCGAGGCCCCTTCTACTTTGGCCAAATTGTGGAAGGTGACGACTGTTCCGCTTGAGATCGTGTTTCCATTTGTAAAAACTAACGGAGTGCTTGAGCCCCCGACGGGACTTGTTGTAAGTGTATGAGAAAAAAGTGGAAGCCCACCGTGGGCAGCTACCAAATCAATCCCAGCAATAGAAAGTCCTGTTCGTAAACCGCTTCCATTAAATGTAATTGTCACTCCACCTGGGTAGGTATGCGTATCAGCCGCCGTCACAGCACCACCGGTATCGATGGTGACCACGGTGTTCCCCGCCGATGTCCGTGTCGTGCCAGCTCCAAAAGTTCGGATTATTTGGGTCATCGCGGTGGGAAAAGTAGATCCGCATATAGGTGTAGCTCCCGTGAACGCGACAATTTGAGAACCAGTCCAAAATGCTGGTGAGCCGAGAAATGAACAAGTAGAATACGTAAGAGTTGCCGTAGATACGGCTACACTGCAATTGGTTCCATTTACTCCGGTTGCGATGACCGGACAAACAGTTCCAGCCGCAAACGCTTTGGGTATGAGAAATTCGAACAAATGGGCCAGTTCAAATTCATTATGGGGGCTTGGTTCAAAGAAGGCACTGCTTGAGCCCCCGCTTGATGAAGCGACGGAGCCTCCAAGGGTGCCGCCAACATTTCCAGAGGTAGAACTGTCTTCTTGGCCTGCACTTGACCCGCATCCTGAAGCGAAAACAAAGAGTAAACCCAAGAACAAGAAAGTGAATATTTTAGATTTCATTAGTATTCTCCTTAACAATGTCAAAAGTAGATTTTTGTTTAATCAACTCAGAGCCAATATTTTAAGGCTGCGAGTAGTTGAATCAACGAGCCGCTATTCCCTGACGTTCCATTTATAGTTGGTGCAGCAACCGACAGATAGTTGATCTCTGCTCCTATTGAAAAACTTGAGCTCGTGAAAAAATCAGCACCGGCCTGACCGCCCAAAGTCATGCTTGAGCCTGACGATCCACCGGCAGAAGTCGTCCCCGAACCCAGCATGGGCCCAAGAAATATTTCGAATTTTGTTGGTATGAGAGGGATTATGTAATCCACGCTGACGTCATAGGCCGAGAGGTTAGAAGTAAATCCAGTTGTCGTACCTGAAGGTGTTGTACTTGTAGAAGTCCATTCTGCATTGACTCGCAAGATCGAAAGAAACTCAAAGCCCACGATGGCTCCAAAACCAAAAGATCCGTTACCCACGCCAAATTCATTGCTGGCGTTTAAAGAAGAATATCCGCCAAGGGCCCCTAAGCTGAGTCCTAAGCCCTCTGCGACCGCAGACTTTTCAGTGAGGCTTATTAACAAAAATATACTTACAAATAAAATCCCTAGATTTTTTCTCATTTGCCCCTCGTTTCTATTTGACGTGTGATCTCGACCCTTTAGCCAACAAGTCCATTTGAGAATAGTCTACTTAAGAATGTGGAAGGAATGTGGAAGATCTCATTAAAAAATGCAAACGCTTTGCATTAAATGAATTTGAGAATTTCATCGTCCTTACACAATGGGCAATTACAATTCTTATTAAAGAAGTTCACGTTGGGCTCACGTCTAAAAAATAATGACATTGGAAGTCAAAATAAATTACGAAGGCTCAATTTTATGAAATTCTTTGCCAAGATCATTTCGTTATCTGCGTTAGCGCTTGTAAATATCCATTGCAGTAATGATTCAGGCGGCCCTGTTTCGGGCATTACTGTCACACCGACCTCTGTCTATATAATCAGTGGTGTTTCCAGCCAAGGAGTTGATGACTCAGGAAATATGTGGCTTCAAATCAGCGGAAATTTTTATGGTGCCGGCGATAGCATTTCTTTAACTTGCGACGGAACTGTTTTAAGTCCGGTGACGCAGTTTGATACCGTAAACAGCATCGTTGTTTCCGTCCCAGCGGCGAGCTCTTATAATTTCTGTAACTTTGCCGTTCAGACAGGCGGGTATGCAACTACTTTTGGTGCACCCATTTCGGCGATTAACATTTTAAATGTCACTAATAACGGTCTAGACATTAACCCCGCTAACTTGGATATCGAGCTCGACGGAGGCTTCTATGTAGCTCCTCTTGTTAATTCAACTCTGTCGGTGCAGGCCACCTGTAATGGAGGAGCTACTTACTTTTTTCCGCCTATTGTTTCCAAAACCTTTAACAATCAAACTCAAGAGAATGCTGTCGTCATCACTCTTGCTGACCCTGGGAATGGGAACTCAGAGCAATGTACTTTTTTTGTTGAAGATACTTTCACTGATCCGGATAACAACATCGTCACCGTTCCTTCACCGGGTTATTCGACTCAGATTAACGGAATTTAAAGTGCTTTCAATTTTTTATTTTAAACCATAAATTTAGGCCCATGGCAATTTACGTCAGCATGCTTCGTGGAATTAACGTAAGCGGGCAGAAAATTATTAAAATGGAAGATCTTCGAAACTCATTTGAAGATCTCGGCCTAAAAAATGTTAAGACGTATGTTCAAAGTGGCAACGTTGTTTTTTCATGCCCTAAAATATCGGTAGTGAGTCTTTCAAAAAAAATAGAAGAAAAGATACTGAAAGATTTTCGTTATTCGGTTCCTGTTATCGTTCGAACTAATGAAGATTTAAAAAGAGTGATCAAGACCCATCCATTTTCAAAAGCAAAAGGAGTAGATCTCAATGGACTTTACGTCACTTTTTTATCAAAGATTCCGGATCATGAAGCGCTAAAAATAATTAAAGCGTTGAAATCTAAGGGCGAGAATTTTCATATCGAGGGTGCCGAGATTTACCTCCACTATGCCTGTGGCTATGGAAAAGCAAAGTTGACAAATAATGTGTTTGAAAAAGCCAGTGGCGCCCAGGCTACGACCCGTAACTGGAATACTATTAATGCTCTTTTAGAGATGTCGGCCCTTTGACCTTTTCAGGCTCACCTTAGGTGTTTTCAAAAACCGAGCTAACTCTCAGTAAAAACTTATAAATGTGAGGAGCCAAACACTCCCCCTCCAAAGTCTAAACACTTAAGGCCCAATTCAACGGAAATTATCCTTTGGTTATCAACTATTTAGCTCTGATTACCTTGGCCGCGTCTTTGAAATAGATATTGAAGTAAGAGGATTTAAAATGAAGAGGGCCCTGTTCATTCTTATATTAGACGCCACTTTGGCAGTCGTCACCTTGGCGGCGTCTTCGGCCTTTAGTGGAGACACCGTTAATAGTTTCATTTATGAAAAACATGATTGTGCCAGTGGCGGTTACGATTCAAGAGCTGTATCCATCCAAGTAGACTCGTACAGTCGCACTACTCCAAAAAATATTAAAAAAGGCATTCTTAATACTGACGATAGATTGGGAAGGCTCTTCCCAATGCTGAAGGCTGTGACCAGGTCACGCCCCATTCAAGAGCCGTTAGAGAAGTTAGCCCATGAAATTGGCTCTACCCACAGCCTCTTCACTGTGACGAAAAGCGATTATTGCCATGCCGGTGAAGTCTGTTCAATATCCCTTAAAACAACAGATGGCACCCACTCTCGGCGCATGATTCAGTGCGGAGCGACAAATGCGATTTATCTTTACGACCAGGTTAGAAGTCTCATTATAGGTCACCGTCAACTTGCTTTGGAGCGCCGAAGAGATGAAAAACAAGCGGCTGCGGCCTCTGCACCCATCGATCACGATATGGCTCACGGTGGGGCTCTCAACTAAAAATTCTTGATATAATTACAAAATCCGGGTTCTATGGTCATTACTCAAATGAACTTTTTTCCGTGAGGATTCATGAAACCAGTTGTCACGATTTTGATATCTTCGTTTTTTGTAGTTCAAGTGAGCGCTTCTGTACCGGCTCTTTTTTCAGCGACAGCACTGGGGCTCAAGAGTGCCTTTGCTAAAGCTGATGATTTCCGCCGATTGGGTGGGGGAGCTTGCGATGTAGTCAATCAAGACGGTATCAAAGATTATCATTTTTGCCGCGCTTCGGGAGGCAAATATCGTTGCTTTGCTGATGTTCAATATCAAAATGGAAGTCAGTTGCGCGTTTGGGGAAGTGGTTGCTATGAGCGATTTTCTGATTGCTGGTGGAATGGTGCCGGCGCTGTCAATCCCTGTCACTAAGGCTTTGTGACGTCTTCTTCTATATCTATAATGGGATGAAGTTCAATTCCGTTTGAAGCCACGCCGGTCTGCCCGTGAATTTTATCGAAAAATACAAAACCTGTCACGAAAACATGAATGGGCGGATTGATTTTGTAAAAGGTTGGTGTCGGCGTTTTTCCTCCGTGATGCTGGATTAATCCGTCAAATTGTTTTCGAACATCTCCAAACATCTTTTTATATTCGGCGGGAATCACTTCGGGGCTCGAAGGATTTCCACCCAGGCATTTGGGGTCAGGGGATTCAATAATCATGGTTTTTTTCGCGGGGTCTTTCGGGTCAATAATGACTATGTGATAATCGCTATCGGCTTCTAATTTATAGCCCGTGATATCGGCTTCGAGACGTTCCATTTTCTGTTCCTCTTTTTGACGAGGAAGGTCGGGCGACCAAGTTGTCGGCATGGGGAGAGAGGTGAGGCTGTCGACATTTGTGGTTGGTGATTTTGTGATGAGTGCTGCGAGATTTTGGGGGAGTGTTGATTGCTCTTGTAAGGCATCCGGATCGGTCAGAGTCTTGATGTTCCAGCGTTCGGTCCCACATTTCATATCTCCAGTGGCCTTAATATCAGCTTCTTTTTGAGGCGTCAGGGGAAGTGAGGATTTGGCTGCGGCCGCCGTAAAAGCCACTTCAGGATTTGGCTCAATTTCTTCTTGGGAGGTATCGACCTCAGTAAATGTCCGAGGAGCATGGGCGACGTGGATCAGCCCCCTGTGCCGCGTAGCTCGAACTGCTGACACCGGCCCGTCATCTTTCTTGCTTGACGGAGCGCGAGTTTGGCCGTTTTCGGTAGATTTCGTTGAGGTTTGAGAGGTGGCGCAACCTAGTGCCAAAAGGAATGGAAGGCAAATGAGTCCAAAGGTGCGGCTTAGTTGTCGTTTCATTGATCCCCCATAGTGAGCCCTCGGCTCGTACTGGTTAATGCTAAGCAATTTTTCAACGGGGGAGAGAACTATTTGACGCGGGGACTTGAAACTAGACTCCATTCTCACTTTTATGTTGAGCCTCACCAAAATAAGAGGCTATAAAGATTCCTGCCTAATCGGGGTGTTAGTTAAGTTGGTTATAACGTCCGCCTGTCACGCGGAAGGCCGCGGGTTCGAGTCCCGCACACCCCGCCAAAATTTCTTAATGAAATCAGACAGTTAGAAGATTGAAGAAAAAGGCGTTGGTTACAAAACCAATGCTTTGGTTGGTTACAAAAATGACCAACTTTTTTTCGTATGTGGCCGATAAGGAAAGTGAGGCTACATGGAATATCCAAAAGGTACGAAATTCAATAGTTGGGTTGTGTTCACTGAAACCCAAAAAGGTAAGTTCGTTCACGTCATTCGCAGGCGAGTTATCTTTGAGAGTGGGCAAACAAAGTACGAGAGACTGCCCACCAAACGCTATCGCTCCATGCGAGATGATCTTGAAGAGTTAAAGAAATTTATAGTGCGCCTTAATCAAGAAGTTCCTGTTGAGCAGCGAACTATAGAGACCATTGAGATCAGACACGCCTACATCGATGAGAAGTTGCTGGATACTTACAAAGAATTTCTCAAAGCTCAAATTCCGAGCAACTTGAAAGACCGATACATCTATGAGTTTAACACTCTGAAAAAATACTTCTTAAAATTCTTCATCAATACGCTTGGTATTCCGGACCCTATTCAGTGGCACAAGATTCACAAAACTGAGTGGGCAAACTACTTGCTAGAGAATAAAGAAGTTCCTCGCTCCATGAGGTCTAAGAAGGAGATTACTTCTGCTGCCAATCGATTCATGGCTTGGTTGCATGACAGGAGACCAGAAGAAGTTCCGCCTCTAAGATTTGACCCCATCTCAAAAGCTAAGGCTAAGGAAGTCGAAGCGGATAGAGAGCGGGAAGGTGACACTCACATACCTCTATTCATCAAGGATGACGATTGGAAGATTATTGAGAAAGCATTGCCCGATCACCTTCGGTCAGTGGTGCTCCTTGCTTACAACTATGGATTGAGGCGGTCAGAGACATTGGGATTGACTGTTCAAGATGTCCGACATGGGTTCCTCTCTGTGGAACGCCAGCTCGTAGCATACACTGACAAAAAACCTAAGTGTGGTTCACTGAAAGGGAAAGAAAAGAGGAAGGTGCCACATTGGTGCGGCACTCCCGATGAAGTTCATTCTCTGATAAGTGAAATTGTCTTGATGTCCCCGGACACACTCACTGCGAAGTGGACCGAGTTTATTGAAAAGCTAAAACTCGACTATACATTCCATGACCTGCGCCACACTTGGATCACTAAGATGATTCGCTTAAAAGAACACCGCGATGTTCAATTAGCTGCTGGTCATAAAAATATAACCACAACCATGGACTATTTGCACGACGACAGGACTATGGAAGAGAGGGTCTTTGTTCCTAACAAAGTTAAAAAAGTATCTTAACTGCCCGCTCTGCCGGAAGCAAAAACGAAATAAAGTGACGAAGATGAGTTTGGAGAAGCGGCAGAAGTTTAAAAAGTTTGTTAAATTTCTAGAACAGCTTGGAGTTGATGTAGACGCTGGATGGCTCCACGCTTTAAAAATCATGCTAAAGAGAAAGAAATAAAAAAATTAAGTCCAAGAACGCTTTTCCGCAGTTAGAACTTCAAGCCATTCACTTTCCGCAATTCCATATATTTGAGATATTCTTTGGGCTGAAAGTTCGGATGGAAGACTGAGCCCCTTTTCCCAATCAGAGAGCTCCTGAATACCAACGCCTATCAACATTGCAGCTTTTTCTAAGGAAAGACCGGCGCTTTTTCTCAGGTCTAGCATGAAATCTGCAAACCGTTGAGTGGGCAATCCCTATCTCCTCATACGAATTGTGACACACCTACCGACGCAGGTATGTGCCGAAGATTTAATCATATAATATTGATACATAAAATCAATAGGGCCCGTATTACCCCAAACTGGTGGAATCTCCGCGTTGAATCTCTGTGCAAAATGAAAAAATTAATTTAATCGAGTTTTGGTGAAGGCCGAAAGCCTTCGCCCGGGCACTCGTGTACCCAAAATTGAAAAATCACCTCCCTCTGACCGACGGACTTACGTTGAGCGAGTCGATCCCGGGGCTCAAGGGTGGATTTAGGGAACACCACTCCCATCGAGGTGTAACAAGTGGCTAATTTTGTCGAGGTTCGAATCCCTGTCCACCGCATTCTCACAACGTTGGGCTCTGTTTCTCCTACTTGTTGTGTATGCGATTTTCAGAGAATCGGTTTAGTTTTTCACAGCCTAAGCTGTGCTAAAGCACGGTATGGGCGTCGCCGTGCACGCCTCACGCATCTTTGTCACCTCCTCGTAAAAGGGCCGCATGACCTTGAGCACAACTGTTCTTGCGTGTCTGACAACACGGCCCGGGTGGAACACATATCTTCTTCTTAATTTTTTTGAATAGTGGGGTTTTGATGGCTCCTCTATAAGAGCCATCCATCGAAGCAAATTATGCGCTACCTGGGCAAGCAAGGCCCACGCATGATTGGCTCTTAAACTTATGCAGGGAAAATTATTGAGCTTGTAGTGATACTTCTCCTCTTTAATGAAATTCTCAGCATTCCCACGTTTTTGGTGATGCCTCATGATATCTGTGAGCGACACCCGTGATAAATCCCAGTTTGTCACGACGGCATAATACTCCCACTGGCCACGATCCTCGATGGAGTCTTGATAAAAAAGATTTCTCTGACCCTTACGATCTTCTTCACTCTCTTGTTTCCATGTTCTTTTGATCACAATCGGAAACATCAGCCTTCCCTCAGCCCACGAGGGCCTCCAGTGCATACGCGATAACTCTATCTGGGGTAACTCTCTACCTTGCTTTTGAGCCCTCTCAATATCTTCTTTTGAATATTCCCAGGGCTCCCATACAAGCCCTTCTTGCTCCATAAGAGTCTTCCATTTTGTTGTTCCATCATGGGCCGTGAGAGTGAAGATGACGCCAAGATCAAGGCAGGCCTTCATTACGTCTTGGTAACAATACGCCGAATCTCCTCTAAAAAAATATTTACCCGATAACCTTCGTTCACGGCTTTGTTTGGCATTGCCAAAACTCTGGTAAATTAACGCTACTGCGTCCACCCCAGATTTGGTGTTCCCGGGCCGTAGCTGTAGCCCATGACAAAAACCCATGGAGTTAAAGGCCACTTGACTATCTAAACACCATTCATTTTTATAATTATAAGCAAGACCCTCAATACTTTCCCCATAATGCACATGACTTGTTGAATCCATGTCGATCGTGAGGGCACAGGGTCTGTGTTCTTCTGGCTGGATTGTCTCAAGATGGTCGGTCAAAGACCTCGACATCTTGCCCAAAAAACAGTTCACAGCTTCAATGTGCTCAGGCTCAAAATCCCTGAGATAATCACCTAATGTTCTTGCCGCTGCCACCTCATCATCAAAGAGTTCCTCAAGGGCTGGATCCCCTTTGATCTTGGCGATGTCACTTAAACTCTCAGCCTCATGAATGTGACTGGCTATCACCATCAAGGCCAGCATGTAGCTGCCAGAGGATCTGGGGCTGACACGCTTTGGCAAGCACTTTTCAAACTCCTTGGCCATGGGCATTTGATCAAAAACCTCTAGCACCGTCCCAAGACCCGCTGCCGCAGTGAGCTTAAAATCACAGGGAACAAGTTTAAGTCGTCTTAATTGAAACTGTTTTTGCCGTCTATGTTGTCGATTCATGGTGATGTCCTCCGATCTGGAGAACCTTTACAACATCTGCCACAACATGAAAATAACTAAAAACCACTTCACCCATCGGGTGAAATTCGTTTCGTCATTAAAAATTAGGAAACCAAAAACAGAGGCGCCTTTGATGAAATTGAGAAAAATTCAATCCGCCAATCTAGGTATTACCTTTTATTTCGCACGTATTCTTTCACCAACCTATCAATCTCATCAAACGCCAGTTTGTCATCAGGGTTGGTGGTGATGGAGTCAATGAGCTTGATTATTTTCTGAGCCTCTTCAGCGTCGTCGCACTCAAATAAAACGCGCAATCCTTTCATGCCTAATAAGATACGTTTTCTTCTCATTTTCTGATCCATACTCTCTCCTTTGGTTAGGAGAGCCCGCCCATACCCGGACGGGAACAAGAAGCACACAGGAAAGCATATTGACCGACTCGATTCCCCATCGATTTAAACTAAGACGAAGGCCCAGTCAGAGTTCTGAACAAAAATGACTTTCTTGTGCAGAGTTATAAATATCTGTCTGGTAGGGCCCCGTAATAATTGAGAATTGAAACGATGGGAAAACTACGGCAAGGAACCAATAAACTCCCCTTTGGGAAAATCCTAAAGGGGGTGATGACGGACCGCGGGCTCACAGTGAGAGCTGTCGCAGAAATGGCTGGCGTCAACCCAAGCGTGGTTCAGAGTTGGGTCAACCACGCGATACCTCATGATCTTCAAGCCGTATCGAAGTTAGCCCAGGCCCTTGGAATGACATTCAAGGAGTTGCTTTTAGGTGAACCTGAAACTGACGCAAAGCCGCTGTCAATCGAGGAGATTTTCCAAGAAAAGGATTTCTTTGAAGGAATTTGCAAGATCAGCATCAAGCGTCTGACGCCTCGGAAGGAATAACATGACCGATAAAATACTAACTGGATATCTTATTTTCATCGGAGGCGCGGCGGCCATCGCAATATGCTCCGGCCTGTTTATGGTCATCAAGAGCATCATAGAGGTTTCCTCGAAAGATTATAAAGAGCCCATCGGCAATTTCCGTATGGAGATACACAATAACTTCGAGGATCAAACA
>Ga0206873_1273_pt1 | contig 13230 bp, 10 predicted proteins | sample Alteio_BWOrgCont_11_FD_152631 | JGI IMG/M metagenome (GOLD analysis project Ga0206873, IMG submission 152631) | Enriched cells from forest soil in Barre Woods Harvard Forest LTER site, Petersham, Massachusetts, United States -... | ecosystem: Environmental > Terrestrial > Soil > Temperate forest >...
GGCTCTGTGCCACCCCTAAATACAATCAAATAGAAGGTCGACAAGCCTTCAATAAAGGACCTACAGGGTTGCCTAAAGTTTCGTCACAAGGGCCGCCCGCGATCGATAAACTTGACCTAGGTCGGTACGACCTAATTATCTCTATCTATTCAATTTTCCTTCTGCCTTCGGGGTACACGGTCTATAATGAGGGCGACAAGTCTATGAAAAAACTGATCGCATCTCTGTTTGTCATCTTGCTTGGACTCAGTTTGTTGGCTACCCCCAAATCGGTAGCTGACGATGAAAATTGGGATCCTTTCTCTGCTCCTTCTTCAAGCACTCCGAAAAAGAAGCCGACACCAAAGGTTAAAAAAGAGAAAAATACGATCACTCCGAGTCCAGCATTGGTGCCTAAACCCAATACTCCCCAATCTCAACCACAAGCCTCTACGACAAAGGCGGCCTTGCCGGCTGCCGTAGTCAATCCGTCGCGAGAAACAAGCATCAGCCGAATGATGATTCCCATTTTTAAGGCCCGAGTTCTCAATAAAAATCTCGAGGACGGCTGGAACAAAAAAGCCAGAGAAATTCAGCAAAACTTAGTTAATCTTTTTAATTCAAAAAGTTTTTTGGAGGCTGCGCCAACTAATCGCGATTATTCTTTCGACGCAAACGAGAAAACAATTATAAATGAAACCCAACAAGATGGAGGTGACAGCATCCTTTTGGGAGAGTTCCAAGGTCAAAGTCTTGAACTCAGCGTCAAAACTGCCACCACCGGCCGTACTCTTGCTCAAGTTAGTGTGCCTGTTTTAGATTTTTCTCATCAAAGCACGCAAAATATAACGGCCCCCATCGTTGATGCTGTTGTCGCCAGTATTAGGTATATGGGATTTATTGTCGCCATTCATGGAAACGAAGCGAAAATCAACGTTGGGAAAAGCCAAGGTGTCCAACCGGGAACTAAATTTGAAATCTTTGATTTCATTGGAGGTAAACCTACCTTCTCAAGCGATACACATAAAATCGGAGAACTTAAAGTTACCAAGGTGGCCAATAATTCTGCTCTTGGAGAAACGGTTGCAATCGGCGGACCGGTCCTTCCTTACTCAAAGTTGCAATTGCTAGCATCTGAGGCTCAAAAATCACCCGTGATTGAAAAAGCGCAAACTGAAAGGTCTGCGGAGAAAAATTCTGAAAAAAATGTCGAGGAAAATCCTGATCACACGGCCTATCGAGAAAGCCCCGGTCTTTGGACTTCTCTTGGACTAGGTTTTTTCTATGTTGATACTGAAGTCACTGCCGGCGCCTCATCATCTATACAAGAGAGAATTTTTGAAGTCCCCCTCTCTCCTTGCTTAGATGTGGGTTTGGGATATTCTCATCTTTCTATTGAAGCTCTCGTAAGCAGCCTTTCCAATTCGAGTAGTAACGTCACATTTCTTCAGGGAACTGCTTGGTTCCAACTTTATAGTGTGAGTTCAAAAAAACTTGAAATGCTCACCTCCCTCGGAGTCTATTACTCGCAATATTCTGTGACACAAAATCAAAATCCGACAAACTTACTCATTTCTACATCCACTTATTCTCCTGTATTTGAAGAGCGAATTCATTGGCTCACGAGTCCCAAATCCAAATATTATGGGGCCCTGAGGGGATATTTTCCCGTCATGGCAAATGATGCAGTTAACGGGAGTTCTGCTACAGCAAAGAGTTTCGGGGTGGGCGCCGAACTGGCTTGGCAACATAGCTGGGCTAAACACGCCGCCATTACTCTTGGCGCACAATCTCATTATTTTATCACCCAAACCCAGAGTGGCGCAGGTATCAACGAATTTGAATATTCTCTTTTCACCCGTCTTTCACTTCTCTTTTAATCATTTTTGTCCCAGCTTAAATTTTTCGTCTAAGTTTCATCCACTATTTTGCACAATTTCTTACTAAGCAGAGTTCACTCAAAAATAATTTTTTCCCTCCTGGAAAATTCATTTATCAACCTCTTTACAAGACCTTGTGCTAAGTTAACCAGTTTCTAAAAAATCAAAACTTAAACCTTTTCATAGGCTTAAGGCATTTTGACCAACGTCTAGAATGAACGTATTCTGAATGGGATCATTCCGAAAACAGCTGGGCGTTAATGAGGGAGTATTCAAGTGCGTTATTCAACTTGGATCTACATTTTGGTTTGCACGACTTTGTCCTTGTCTCTTGTAGCTTGTAATAATCGGCTTTCAGGGGGCGCTCCGGTTTCAGGAAGTCTCAGCGCCGGCGGAGGCGGCGGAGGTACTCAACAAGTTATAATTCGCACGATGAACACCCAACTCGATCTCCTCTGGGTCATTGACGATTCAGGTTTTCAAGCTGGGCCCCAAAGTATCCTCACAGGAAGTCTGGGCCCCACGTATAGTTACCTCGCTTCACAAGGTTGGGATCTTCATATGGCGGTCGTAGGAACTGATGCCTACATGGCTGATCCACTCTTAGCCAACTATAATTCGGTAAATGCTCCCTTGGCGCAATTTAAATCTCCGTCGAGCAATTTTATAGTGACCCAAAATACACTTAATTTGTCTTCGGTCTTCGATGCCAATCTTTCTATTGGTCAAACAGGTAACAACGACGATCGCGCCTTCTCGAGTTTTCGCACAGCTCTTAATAGTAGTTTGAATTCTGGTTTTTTACGTTCGACGTCATTTTTAGGAATTTTTATACTCTCCGATCAAGACGACTTTAGTGGAAATGGCCGCGGATCAGATGTGATACCCCAGCATAGTTATTCTGATCCTAATTTAGAACCCTTGAGCGTTTATACTTCTTATCTCGATGGTCTCACCGGCACGACGGGTAACTCTCGACGTTATAGTGTTTCAGCCATTGATGTACCAGATAACACGTGCCTCACCACAAGACTCATGACCAACGTCTATGCCATTATCGGGATGAGATATAGTCAATTGGCAGCGAGCACAAATGGTGTCATTGGAGATTTGTGTGACTCAGACTACACACCAGATATGGCCACGATTTCAAATCAGTGGGCGATTCTTGCGACACAGATCTTCGTAACTGTTCCGCCTTCAAACTTAAATGTGGTGAATGTGACCGTGAATGGCGTCACTGTTAATCAAGACCCCGCCAATGGTTGGACGTTCAACACGAATTCAAATTCCTTTCAGTTCCATGGGACTTCAATTCCAAAATATGGTGCCGCCATCAATATCACTTATATGCCCTAAAAATCATTTTTCTTATTCATTATCAGCTACTTATATGTTAGCCATGAAGCTTCTATGAGTGGCAAACTGTGATCAAATCCTTTCGTGATCTAGCGAAACTTCCACGTTCAATGTGGGTTTTGGGAGTTGCAACTCTCGTCAATCGAGTCGGCACTATGGCTCTCCCCTACTTGGCCCTCTATCTCACTCGCGATCGCGGTTTTCCGGTAACAACAGCCGGGATGGTTATCGCCCTCTACGGCGTTGTGGCCCTCATTGTGGGACCCATCGCGGGTCGTTTGAGTGATAAGTTTGGGCCTGTGCGAGTGATGGAAATTTCACTTTTTTTGACAGGTGTTGTTCTCATTCTTTTTCCCCTCGCTCATAGTATTCCGTCGATTATTGGCATGGCGATGCTTTGGTCTCTTATTTCTGAAGCCTATAGACCTGCTTCAATGAGTCTCACAGGACAACTGGTACCTGTCTCTCAGCGCAAAACCGCTTACGCCTTCATGAGGCTCTCCGTAAATTTAGGAATGTCTGTGGGGCCAGTGGTTGGTGGTTTGTTGGCTAAAATTTCTTATCCAGCAATTTTTGTTGTTGATGGGTCAACGACTTTGATGGCCTGTGCTTTTCTTATTTTAATGGGATTTAAAGCCCATGCGAAAAAATCATCAGAGTCAGTCAAAGAAACTGCTTTACCTGATACCCATCATTTAAAACCTATTTCGAATCCGGGTTTTGTTTTTTTTCTTTTAGCGACGATTCCAGTTATCGTGGTTTTCTTTCAACATATTTCGACAATGCCCGTATTTTTAGTTCGCGATCTTAAGTTCCCTGAGTCTTCTTATGGACTTTTATTTGCTATCAACACACTTCTCATTATTTCGTTTGAAGTTCCAATTACGGCTGCCATTACCCACTGGAGCTATCGAAAATCTCTTTCAATTGGCTCTCTTCTCTTTGCTGTCGGTTTTGGTGGCATGGCGTTTACAAACACATTTTTTGAAGTCGCCCTGACCGTGGGAATTTGGACCCTTGGTGAAATGATTCTTTTCCCCGCGATGAATTCATATGTTTCAGATATGGCTCCTTCATTTCTTCGGGGCCAGTATATGGGTGTTTACGTCGCCACTTTTTCTGGTGGATTTATCGTGGCACCTTGGCTTGGAACACAAATATTGGAGCATTTTGGAAGTCATAGTCTTTGGATTTCGATGCTCCTGTTTGGCATGTTGTCGCCTTTGATGTTGATGGCGGTCACATTGCCTGGAAAATCGACCGCTGTTCAAGGCAAATAATTTCTTATCTTGCATCGTAACTATGTAATTTTTAAATACTCTTTCTGGAATATTTAGTTGGAGATTTTAGAAAATCCCCCTGCAAAGCCCCCTGAAACAGCCCCCAATGGCATAGGCTTTGTACTAACAATGGCCACTATGATGATACGAATTTTAGTTCTAATCCTTTTGGGTGTAAGTTTAATGGCATGTACGACTATGCCTCAATCGAGGGCTAAAGCAGCCTCCAATGGAGTCTATTTATTAGATTCAGCTCAAGGCGACTTTGCGGTTAGAGACGTTGTTGAAGATCTTGATCGCACCATTGAAACAGCGGGTGTTGCCGTTTCAGCACTTCCTCTTTCAGGGACTCTTCTTGAGATCGAAGCAAAAGACAAAGCCTACAAAGAAGGCTTAGCGAAAAAAGATCTTGATATCCTTTTAGCCACGACGAAAAAGCTCAATAAAGATAAAGTTTGTTTTTCAATCGATCTCTATTCCGGCAATAAAGACGGCGTCAATTTAAAATACTGGGGAGTTGAGCTCATTGATCAACATTTAAACAAATATTCCCTTACATTTTTGAATCCCGATGCGAAGCCAGATTCAGATACTCAAACACATGTCTCGGGCTATTCTGATCCAGGATATTTTGATGGAATTAACTATTATCCCGGGTCAAGTCATATCTATAGCTACAATACGACCCATCACTCGAATGTAGGAATGGCTTGCACCGCAAGAGAAAAAGACATGGATTTCTCCAAGAATTTTGCCATTAGACTGATGCCTCGTTTTGAACGAGGCCTTCATCCTGTGGATTTAGCTTGGTTGCAGTCGCCCCAAACCCCTGAAGAAATGGCCGCGGTTGCCGCAGAAAAAAACAAGCGCACAAGATCTGGCCCTGGAATTCCTTAACTAGAAATTTTATATTTTATGTCGGTGGGTGATGAAGCCGTGAGTGGGATCATAAGGCGACACGGTGACCGTCACTTTATCTCCAGCGATGATTCGAATTTTAAATCGTTTCATTTTGCCGCTTACTTTAGCCAAGATGGTCACACCATTTTCGAGCAAAATGGAATAGTGGCCGCCACCTTTGGCAGTTGATACGGTTCCGTCTACTTGAATATTATCGTCTCTTCCCATGGAGGTAAGACTAGCACAACAAGCCAACAATCGGTCAGATATCTTAAAAATAGAGGCTGGAGGTTAAGGTAAAGGCGTTTTCTGATGAAAAAGAACTCACAAATGAGTCTCCTTGGAGCCGAAATTCATATTTTGGCAGCCCTAATCGCTTCAGAGAAAGGCTTAATCCTCCCTCTAATTTCGAGAGAAAATGAACATCAGCACCCGGAACATAACGAATATGCTCAAAACTCCCTATAAATTTAATGGCCTTTGAAATTTCTAATATCGTCAAGAGCATGGCCCCGGGTCCCCCCCTATAAAACTGTCCGTTAAATCGATCAAAGAACTGACTAATCTCAGCGTGTCCCGTCAAAAGAGAGGTTATAGAAAGCGCATGGCTCAGTGACAAAGTGTAACCAAGGCCTCCTTGAAAGTAGCCGGCCACACAATCAAAGCAGTCCATATCAAGAGGTCTGGTGAGTCCTCCGCTTAAAGTCCACGAAAGAGGTTTCATGAGTCTAGAAAGGGGAACAAAACTTGTGACCTCACCCATCGTGAAATCATCAAGCCTTATTTTATTGATTCCACTAAAGAGAAAACTCGCCCTGATACGAGCGATGATGAGAGTTGAACGTGGCAAATAGCCTTGGTCAGAATCGAGTAAATCGTGAAAGGCAGGTCGCAGCTCTAGACCCCAAAAATTATTTGAACCCTCAAGTCCCGTGGCTAAACTTAGTTTGGAGCTTGGATGGCCACTTTCAGGGGGCTCTTCAATATCGACTAAGTTATTTTCTAAGAGGGGCGACGAAGCCTGGGCATTTTGGGCTCTCAAAATCAAGAGACTCTGATCAATTTTTGTTTCGGCCTCGTCAGCTGTGAGAGAATTTGTCATAGCCGAATATTTCTGCCAATCCATCAAAACATCAAGGGTTCTTGCTGAATCAGTTTTATTGGCCGCAGATATGTCATTCATTCCAAGAATAAAACGCTGCCTTTCATTTTCACTCAACTGACTCATTTCTTGTTCAATTATTTTGATAAGTGAGGGTCGTACTGTTACGCTTTTGACCGCTCCTGGTAGGTCTTTCACCGCCCGCACTGTGTCGATGGGAATCGCCATGGGCCCGAATTTCTCACGGAGATGCCATTGGGGATTTGCGATCTCAAGAAGAGACAAAAGCTGGTAGGAGCAATTGCGATTAAAAAAATAATAGTTAAAGTCCGTGGTGCCCGTTTCCCATAGATGATTAAGAAAGTGGTCAATTTGTTCTGCATTTAAATTCAGGTGATATTCCCAAAGATCACGGCTCTCCATGGAGCTATACGTATTAATTTTGAGATAAAAAGCATTTTGCGTGAAAACTCCCGGATAAAATCCTAGAAGACCTTTGATCACATATGAGCTTGCTTGATCTGATCCAGTCACGGCTTCAAAACTGATCCCGTAGTCGAGGAGATCATTTTTCTGCGTTTGCCCCGGCCTCGCCTTAGAATCTACTCGTAAAAAAGTATGGCCAAACATCGAAGCGGGACTCCCTAAATAAGGAGCTGCAAATATTAAAGTGAGAGATTGGGCATGAAACTGATTTTTCCAAGAATTAAAATCTGGGCAAGGCTGAATTCGAAATTTGAGATCAAGCTTTTCACGTAGAAATCGAAAACGTTCTGGAAAAGCGCACTGAGCATGCTGGTGAAGGAAGCCAACGAGTTTGGAATGAGGATCTGAGAAAGCTAAAACGTCGGCAGCAAGTTCGGCCATGGGGTCTATATTACCCTTAGGGCTTAAGAAGAAGTCTTTACCATCAGCTTCGCTCTTCTCTGAAAACCAACCCGCGCGGTAATGAAGAAGAAGCTTCCAATAACGACTCTGGGAGATATCTTGAGCACTCTCAGCCCCTCCATTTAAAGAGGCCGAGAGCATAAAAAACAAGAGAAGGTACTTCACCAAAAATTAATTGGCCGCGAATGAGCAAACCGACTTCATACTGTCGTCTTTTTTTATCTCAGTTCTCAAATTGGTTAACATCTGAAGAGCTTGAACATTTTGGGTCGGGAATATCTCTTGATACTTTTTACGACCCAAATTTGAAAAGGCTGTGAGATCTTTACAGCCTAGGACTTGAGAAAACGCCGCTAAGTTCTCCCCTTGCCCCTTTGCCATCTCAACTTTAAGACTGGGAAGGTTCGCTTCAGCAAATGTAATGGCTTCTTTGTCATTAAAAACGAATCCATTAGCAGAACAGTTTGAGGTGCCCGACGTAATCCCCAAGAGTTGGTTAAAAAAGATAGTCTGGTTCGTTGTGACAGCTAAGCATTGAGAAAGTTTCTCATTTCGCTGCATAACAAGACTTCCTAAACCGCAACCGGCGTCATTTGCAAAAGCTGAAAAAGTGAAACTAGAAATGAGCAAATACAAAAAGACATACCTTTGAGTTCTCATGGATCCCTCCCCGGAGATTATTTATTTGTTACTTGCTAAGCCTAGCGTGGTTTTTCAATTTTTCTCAAACTTAAAAGGGATGGCGCAGAGCGCTGAAAAAGGTAATTCTGATACCAAGTCCCATGAAAGAAATGCAGTTCTTATCTCGCCAAATTCCATTAATGGTGCAGGGGTTTGGCCGCGATTTTGCTCAAATCCAGAGGCAGGGTGAGTCAATTGGGGGCAAAATGGATTTATTAAGTAAAACTCTTATCGTCTCGGGCCTGTCTCTATTTAGCGCGTTTTCTTTGGCCTCTGACTTTGTAGGCGTCAATCCCATTTATAATTTTCATGAGGTCACGACAAATGGGATTTACCGCGGTGGGGCTCCTAAAGTTCTTGGAGTCCAGTGGCTCTCCGACAATCATTTTAAAACGATTATTGATCTTCGAATTGAAAATCCCTTGGATATGATTGAAGAAGCTCTAGAAGCAAATCGCCTCGATATTAAATATATTGGAGTTCCAATGAATCCCATTGGATTTCCTTCTAATGAGACAATGGACCTTCTTGAGAAGGACCTTCTGAAAGACAGAAGTCTTCAGCCGCTCTTTATTCATTGTCTATATGGTGAGGATCGCACGGGACTCGTGATTGGTCTTTATCGAGTCTTTGATGAAGGCGTAAGGCCTGAACAAGCCTATTCCGAAATGCGTGAATATGGATTTCACCCATGGCTCGTCAACCTTGGCTTTTATTTCGCCAAGGTGACTGGATTTGCCCCTTACTCAGGCGTTAAATTTTAGTGCCCGTATGAGTAAGCGTAGGCGTAGTTATATCCGTAATAACCAGGAGAATAACCGTAGGCTCCAGGATATCCATAGCCGTAACCCGTGGGGTATCCATAACCAACCGGATAACCGGTAGGATAACCTGTTGGGGGACATCCGTTGGCGTAACCAGGATAGCCAACGGGATAGCCTGCAGGGTATCCCGCGGGATAACCGGCGGGATAGGCCGTGTTGGTGTAACCGTTGGGGCATCCAGCAATAGCTGTCGTACTGATTGGGTTTCCATAATAGGGGCTCGGGGGAATGGCTCCGGTGTTGCCGCCTTGATTTCCGCACCCTGAGATGAGGCCCGAAGTCATCAAAACTCCAACAACTGACAACAAGACTTTTTTCATAACAACTTCTTCCTTCTTACTTCAAGTCATTTTCTGCAGTTAACTTTACAAAAACTTTTTGAACAAAGGCTTCTTTCACCCCAGAATCCGCCGCCACTTTTGACTGAGCAGCGCGCGCTTCTTTGAGAGTTTTATAGTGACCGTTATAAATACGATAACGAACGACACCTTTGACCTCTGCCGTGGACATCCACGTCAGAGAATTATTACTTTTCTGAAATTTTTCCAGAGCGGCCCTGGCTTCACCTTCAGTCAAGAATGAAGAGAGCTGGATGGTGTAGTTGCCCTCGCTCGCTTTTTGCGCGACCGTCATTGATTTTGGTTTTGAAACAAGTTTTGTCGAAGCTTTAATTGATTTTTTAGATTTATATGAAATAAGTCTTACTGAAAACTCAGGGGTTAATTTTTTGCTGTCTGGCTTTGATGTCTCGCCCTGAGAAACATCGGAGGCTTGAGCTGTTTCTGTTTTGGCGGCCGCTACTCCGTTGTCAGACATGAGATCATCTGAGATCTTGGTATCACCGATAGCAACTTCAGATTGCTCATTTCCAATAGACGTGAATTCGGGACGGACGAAATGATTCTGACTAGAAGCCCATAGACTTCCATTACAAAAAACCGTCAACAACGTACAAAGAGTGGTTAATCTCATTTTTTCGCTCCCACAAGCATCAACAAAGGACCGTCTTCCTCCCACAGCAATCCAAGTGCCGGAGCCAGTAAGTCCAAAATTTGATTTGGCAGTTGAAAGATTACAATTTTTCGTAGCGGCAGCCGCAGATTGTCACTGCGAACACGTCGGAGACAAGGTATGCCCTCTATTAAGGATTCGTCTTTTGTTTAATATTAAGAGGTTGTATGGAGTCGGTTTGCCCATGAACACTAGCTTGCTGCATTTGAACATACCCCGCAGGAATCCGCGGCTCCGGCCCAGCTGCGAGGGAGCGATTGAGCATGGCGCGAGCCTCAGTAAAATTTGGTGAAATTTCTAAAGCGTGAATAAGATTCTCTCTCATCTTATCGACTAAGGTTTTGTCGGATCTGATTTCCATATGCATATCAAAATAAACGTTAGCCAATCCATAATATGCCGAAGCATTTCTGGGATCATGTTGAATCGCTCTTCGAAAGATATCAGCAGCTTTTTTATGATCCGCACTTGTTTGGATGAGTATCCAACCTTGCTGGAAATAGATATCAGATAAAAGTGTCTCGCCGGCTCCAAAACTGTGAATAGCTAGACTTTTTTCAGATTCAATCGCAGCCTCATCAAAACGTTTTTGAGCGTCCAGAAAAATAGCGTAGTTATGATGCATCCACGCATCGTCTTGAGCAAATTTGATTGAATTTTTATAGCATTCATCGGCGTACCCGATCTGGCCAGCATCTAAATAGACATCTGCCATCTTCTGGTAATAGAAAGCCCTCTTGAGATCAGTCTTCGAGTATTTCATTGCCTTGGCGAAATGAGATATGGCCTCAGAATATTTTTTTTCTTTTCTGGCGATGAATCCATAGAGTTTTTCAACCCTTACATTTTGTGGATCGAGTTGTTGTGATTTTTCTAATTCTTTCTGTGCTTGGGCTCTATCACCCATAAAATAATAGGCCTCCGCCAGGGTACTCTGAGCCTCAGTGTCTTTCGGATCAGCACTTACCGCCTGTTTGGCGTAATTGAGGGCGGCCTTTAAATAATCTGAACCAAAATCATCATTGGAGAGATACCCAAACTGAGGAATGACAACAGCTAACTGTCTGAGAGAAGTGGCATCTGTAGGATTGCCATTTGTTTTTTTCATAATAACATCGTAGGCCCTATACATCTTTGATCGGGATGATCGGGCACTGTCAATGAGATCTTGGACGTTTTCTTCAGGATCCGCCGCGGCCACTTTTTTGTTGGCGCCCTTGGGATCAATGGTTAAGTCTTTCAAAGAAACTTTGAACTCTGAAAAGCATCGCGCCATTGTCGATTGAAGAACTTCAAAGTCAAGGGCCTTAATTTCTTTTAACGAGATATATGATTTTTTAACTATGAGTTTGTCGACAATCGTTGATGAACCGTTTTTCACTTCTATTTTTCTGGAAGCATCTACCCAAGGGCTCAAAAGGAGACATTCATTTTCCTCGGGTTTCTCAATCACGATATTATGAAGAATTCGTTTTCTGATAACTTGGCCGGGCTCATTCAGGTAGACTCCAGTCGTACGAAAGTCTTTGTTAAAATAAATGGCGGGCCCCATGCGGTCTTCAAGAACATAATATACTTTTTCTTTCTCTTTGGTTTCACTTGGAGAAAGAGTCATTTTAAATTTGAATTCAAGATCTTCGACACGATGGTCTTTGAATACATAGTCATCTACGAGAGACCAATTTCCTTGGTACTCTTCACCGGCTAACTCTAGAATTAGTCTGTCCATTGTCTTTTTTTCTACTAAAAATCCCACCTGTTTGATACTGGCTGCACTCACACCTGTAAACTTGACTGAACCAGCTACCTCGGCATTTCCCCCCGAAGAAAAATTAATGTCTTTCGTCACTTCAACGATAGAGTCTTGTACAGATTTTATTTCTTGAAGTGCATTTTCTTTCTTTCCGATAACGAGCGCCGGCCTGTCGGAGATGTCGCTAAACACCGTGCCAAGACCCATGATCTTGTTGGTGGGATCAATCCAGTAGTCTTTGCCTTCTACATTTGCCCTCACAATGGCGTGGTTAAATGCCATAAGTGTTGGAATTTTAAATTTTGGCACATTCAAATATTCATAAGAGTTTGCTCTATAGACAAGGGCAGGGTCTGCGGTAAACCCTAACGCGCGCATAAGAACTACCGCCGCCGCAGTAAAGTCCTTGCAATCGGCTGCTCCATTTTTTGCCACTTCAGCCAAGGAACGAGGGACCACGCGGCCAGATTGGGTCCTCCAATCTCCCAAATAATTAAGCTTCGCAAGCAACGACGCCAGAAGTAAATCGATCTGTTCTTTCTTTGTTTTTCCAGTTTTTGCTTCGGCTAGAATACCTTGATAGACTTCAGGCAATGGTTCTTTAAGACGTTCATCCCAGACCTTGCCAATCTTTACAGACATTTCATCCCAAGTTTTTTGAGTCGTAACCTCAACACTCGGAATGCTGTCAAAATTCACTATCGACGCCGTCTCTTCAATTACTTTGTGGTAGGCCGGCTTTATTAGTTTGACCGTTAATTTATTCAGACCACCTGTCTTGGTTTGTGAAATCGATAAATTGTTATCAGGGTCGTTAGCCGTAAAATAAAGCGGGATTGGAGAGTACACTTCTACTTTTCCACCCATTTCATATTCTGGCATACCATAGATGAGAACTTGATCAAAGGCGCCCGGATAGGCAGGTTCTTTGACAGTTTCTGAATAAAAATATCTGACTTTAGTTCCGACGACGACATTAGGAAATGCGATAGTGACCTGATGAATGCTTGAAAATCCATTTCTTGAATTGGCGGCAGCCTTATCTTCAATATTGGCCCTACTTACAAATTGACTCTTGCCATCATTGACAACTGAAGCCGACATAACTTTGACTTTCGCTGAATCAAAATTGTAATAAATTTGTCGAGTCGATAGAGGTTCTCGGGCTGACTCCTTTAAAACGGTCAGTTGAATTTCGTTATCCGCGGTGTAAGAACCATTCTTATTAATGTGGATGCGCGTATTCTCGTAATCTATTCTAAACTCGGCGTCCTTAGGGTCGGCTAATTTAGCTGTGGCGATCGATGCCGTTGTAAGTAAGGCAAAGAATAAAATGAGCCATTTAGTCATAGAAACTCCTTCATGAATTTATCGGTAATTTAGTGAGTCGATTAAACAATCTTTGTTGGAATTTTTGTGGAAATTTTGTAGAAACTTCTAAAGACCAATAGCGAGTTCCTGGGAACTCAAGGTCTGGAAATCCGCGAAGTAAGAAATTAAATACCTAATGCCACGTCAAGGTTGCGCGCTCTCCGTCTTCCGATTAGACTCTGGTCTATGAATAACCTGATAC
>Ga0206873_1275_pt1 | contig 13168 bp, 15 predicted proteins | sample Alteio_BWOrgCont_11_FD_152631 | JGI IMG/M metagenome (GOLD analysis project Ga0206873, IMG submission 152631) | Enriched cells from forest soil in Barre Woods Harvard Forest LTER site, Petersham, Massachusetts, United States -... | ecosystem: Environmental > Terrestrial > Soil > Temperate forest >...
CGAACAGCGGCAGGGCGTAGACCGCCAGCGTGAACAGCAGCCAGCAGATGAAGCCGATAGCGAAAACAGAGAGGATGAGGCCTAAAATAAGCATGGTGGATCGCTCCGTGAAAAGGTTACGGGAACGCGCCTCCACCATCCACCACGGCGCGTGCGCATATTATCGCGCCTGCCGCGCTGTGACTACTGTCACTTGCGCAATAAAATTGCACCAATACGGGCCGGAAAAACTTTGCCCATTTTTGGAAAAGAATTTCCGGGCCTGACCCAGTAGGCTGTGGCTTTGCCCGGACGCCATGAACGGAGCCGCAGCCTTAGCGGGCGTGCTACGCGCTCGGTGGGGGGCACGCACTTAGTATTCCTCAGCCAACATGACAGTAAGGACGCGGCGGCACAGTTCGATGCTGCTTGGCACGGGCCCGAGCGTGTCATGGTCGGGATGATAGTAATCGATCTTGAAAAAGAGACGCTGATCGAAGAGGTCGAAGGCTCCGAAATCGTGCTCGCCATAAGGGTCGTTGCCCTCGGTCCAGTCGTTGAAAGTGGCGACGGCGGCGCGTAGCGCCGCCACTCGCGCGGGAAGGACCGCATCGTCGCGGTCGTTATCGCCGTTCAGCAAATGCAGGACGCCCCTTGTCATCACCCAGGTCGCGTTGACGATTTCGGGTTGGGTGCGGGTCATGTCATTGAGACGGCGGATATGGAATGTCTGGTCGGTCATGGTGGTTCGTCCTGGTTAGGAAAGACATCGCCGCGCCCGCCTTTGCGGGCGCGGCGATGGCGGTCAAAGGCCCTTCGCCGGGAAGCGCATCCAGCCGGGGCACCAGTCTTTCGACTTGGCGGCAGCGGCAGCGAGCGCGGCCTTGATATCCTTGAGCTTGGCGGACACCAGCCGGTTGGCTTCTTTCTTGCCCGCGACCTCAGCCAGCATGGCGCTGGCCGAGGCGCGATCCCGCAGCAACTCGAAGAAGGCCGGATCAGGCATCCAGTGCTTGCGCGGCTCGACACTCGCATATTCGCCAAAGGCATCGATGACGGCGCTCCCCGACCCCAGCGTTTCGGCCATCACCAAGGCAGCAATGCGGGCGACCTCTTTGTCCTTCAAGGTGAGAAGGTGGCGGAAGACCTTGACGGTGGTGTCGTCATCGCCGCAACCGCGACCGGAAACGCCCGAACCGCTGGGCGTCCCCTTGAAGGCCGGGGCGAGCAATGCCTTGACGGCCTTGGCCTCGTCGGCAAATACCGCTTGGGCCGCGCTCTTGGCGAGGCTTTCGCCAATCGCATCGGCCCGGACACCGGCATGATCGGGGCTGACCCGCCAATTGCCGCTGGCGGCAATGGCGTGGGCGATCATCAAACGCAGCGCATCGGCGGGGTGGGCAATGACGGCCAGACGCACCACGGCGTGGCGGTGCAGGTCTAGATAGGACTGCATCGCTTGGGTGATGGCGGGGCGGGCAGGGGCGTCTTTGCCGTCCTTCTCGGCTTTGGCTTTCGCTTTGGCGCGGCTCTCCTTCTTCTCCGCGTCCCGCAATTCGCGGGCGGTGACATAGCCCTCATGGAAGCGGACTTCGCCAGTATGGGTGGGTTCAATGTAAACCCGACCACCATCTTTCTTCGCCGCCTTCACGAAATCCCATTGCGGCCATTGCGCCCCGCGCTCCAGTACCACCACCTCAACCCATTTGGCGGCGAGGTATTGGTCGCGCCGCTCGGCAATCACGGCGTCCTGGGCCTCCCAAAAGGTGTTCGCGTCGGTGAAGAAACTGTCTTCGCTGAACAGGTCGCCGGTGATCTTCTTGGCGAAGGGCGCGAGATCGAACAGCGCGAACTTGGTGCGGATGGCGGCACCGCCGAACAGCCAGCCCTTGAGGTCATTGCCGGTTGGGCACTCGTTATCGGCGAAAAGTTTCAGCCATTCGCGTTGCTGCGTCTTGGTCGCCATGGTGAGAAGGCGCATATCGCCCGCGTCCAGTTCCTCGTCGCGGTAAAGCTCGCGGATACGCGGCAGGAGATTGGCGATGGCGAGATATTGCTCGACTTCCCGCTCCTTCTTGCCGTAGGTGCGGGCGATTTCGCCCACGCTGCGGCCTTTCAAAGTGAGGGACAGGAAGGCTTCGTAATAGGTCAGTTCGTCGGCATCCTCGCGGGCGAGGTTTTCGGTGAGAGATATTTCCAGCGCCTCGGCATCGCTGATGCCTTCGCGCACGTCACAGCGGATATTGGGGAAGCTGCCCTTCTCGTCCGCGATGACGCGAGCGGCATAGTAGCGCCGCCGCCCGGCGATAATTTCAAAGCCCATGTTGTTGGGGCGCACAATAAGTGGTGTTTGGATGCCCTGCTCGCGGATGGTGGGCAAAATGTTGGCCGCGATGACGGCCATGCGCTTGATGTTCGGCTCCTTCTTCTCCGCGCGCATATTGAGCGGGGAGACATGCAAATCGGCAAGCCGTATCGGCTGTATGATGCGGTTGTCGTGCGCCGGTATGGTGTGGGCGATTTCGGCGGTGTGGGTCTGCGTATCCATGATGTTGCTCTCCTTCAAGTGATGCGGACGGGTTGGTCCGGCCCGGTTGTCCGCGTCGCCGGGGCGAATGCAGGTCAACCGGTGCTTGTCGGCGTCGGGTTGCTGTCAGAATCGGGGATGCGGTTGGTCCAGAGGCCGCGCAAATACGGCGTACCGTCCGGGTCGCGCTCAATGTCGCCCGGCTCGTTGGTACCTTCGGTGTCGTAGTCATGGACTTCGACCAGTGCGGTGCCGTCCTGAATATCGACATGCTGAATGTTGCCGCCCTCGACGGTGACGACGATGTGCGGGCCTTCGCCGAACTCGGTGAAACGGGAGGGAATGGAGAGCGGGCGGACCCGCTCGTCATTCCACAAGTCAACGTCTTCGCCTTCGGCCACAGCCTCAATAAAAGTCGGGCCAATATAGTCCGACGATGACCAAGCAGTGCTTTGGTCGGCGGCGGCGACGGCCATTTCAAGCGCTTCGGCCAGTGTGTCGGCCTCAACGGTGACGGTGTTGGTGCGATAGGCGGCGCAGATGCATTGCACGGTGAAGTGGGTCATGCCGCCTTCTCCGCATCCTGGGTATCGATGAAGGCGAGCAGGAAGTCAGAGGCTTTGGAGGCATGAGAAGCGGCGCTGACGATGGCGCGGCTGTCATTCTTCAAAACCTCAAGCCAGTTGCCGATATAGTCGGCGTGGCGCACGGTCGGCACGATGCCGAGTGAGGCACACAGAAAGGCGCTGCCCATTTCCGCGACCAATTCCTCGCGGGCGTAAGCGGTGCTGCCAAAGCGTCCGGTGAAATCGCGGTTCAGCCGGTGCTTGGCTCCGCTCCAATGAGTCAATTCATGGAGGGCAGTTCTGTAGAAGTTGATGGGCTCGAAAAAGCTCTCTTGGGGCGGTGTGTGAATGCTGTCGCTGCCGGTGTGGTAATAGGCTTTGGTATCGTCGCGCTGGAACTGCGCGCCTGTGGCGGCGATCAAAGCCTCGGCGGCGGGGATTGGTGACGCTTGCGAAACTTGCTTGGGCTGGACGGTGTAGTCGAAGGGCAGGCCGTCGCATTGGGCGACATTGAACACCGTAAAGCGTTTCAGAAACGGAACGCGCCGCCCGCTGTCTTCGCCTTGGCTTTCCGGTGTGCTGCCGCCGCTTTTCTTCGGCGTGAAGGTGTCGGCATAAACGACGGTGGTGCCGCGTTCGCCCTTTCGGACATTGCCGCCGAACTGGAGCGCTTGCTTGAAGGTGAGCCAGCGATTGACGGAAAAACTCCGCTCAAACAGAGCATCCCACAACAGCAGGATATTGACGCCGCTATAGGCGCGGTTGGTGGTGGCATTGCGGGGAATGGATAAAGTCTGATCTTCGGCCCAAGGCTGCACCCAAGGGATGGTGCCCGCCTCGATCTGGCGAATGATTTTGTCCGTGATTTCCTGATAAAGCCCCGGTTTGAATGCCGGGCGCTGCTCTGTGTTGCTCTCGCTCATGTGCTGGTGCCTCGCTCAAAAAATCGCGCGGCCTGCCCCGGAATGGGGGTGGGCGGCGACTTGCGACCGAGTGCGGCTGGGACGGATCAGAACCCGCAGGCCCGCGTGTGACGGGCCGAAGGGCTGGAGCGGAGCGGAAGACCAGGAGCCGGCGGAGGGGGATCACCCGCCCTGCACGGAGCGAAGCGGAGGAAGGGTGGGGAAACCGCCGGCGGAGGGTTTCGTGGGTCCGGCCCAGCCGCCTACACGGGAGCGCCGCCCACCGCCGTTCCGCGGGGAGGCCCTTAAAACAAAGCGGCCCGCCGAAGCGGGCCTCCAAGCCTCTTTCTTGCGAGAGGATCGTCACCCTCTGGCCAAGACCCGCGCGTCCGCCAGGGCGGGCGGGTCTTGGGGCGCGCGGCGCGCGCCTAGAGCCGTCCCCGAAGGGGATCGCCCGATCTGCTATAGTTGCGCCTTAAAATTCGGGCTAGGTGTTCGCGCGAAGCAATAGCAGATTGAATCTGTATTGCGTTTAGTTGGCGGTAAACGGGAATTGCCGCAATGAGTGCGGCCAAGAGAGCCGCGCCTCCCGCAATGAGAGTTTGATAGTTGTATAGTATGCGCTTGGACACTTCGCTGAACGTCAATGGTTCCATCGTTTTCTTGCGTAGTTAAATCGCAACCCCAATCATTGTGCTTCTTCAGCCAGCAAAAAACGCCGATGTATCAAGCACGTCAAAAAAATGCAAAATATAATCTGCCATTATCAGCACATTTAAGCTGGCTTGCGCACTGCGGACACGGATTGAATTGAATTTTGCGCACCGATTGGCCGGTCTGCACTTGCCTACGACTTATTTCTCTTCCCCACCAGAAACGGAATCTTCGCGCAGTAGATCGCCATACCAACACGAACGTAGTGTTGGTCTGCCACCGCCGCGACAGCGCCCTTTGCCTGTTCAAAAATCTTCTCTACGTCGCCCTTTTGGAATTTCTCGTGTTGCATACCTAACTCTTCGGACCAATCGTCAAAATACAATGCAAGCTGCTTTGTCTTATCCAATGCTCCGAGAGTGACAACCTCGCTAAAGCGACCTTCGGCGCTTTCAAATAGCGCTTTCGCTACTTCCTCGGTGAATTCATCCGACACTGGTCGCCCAGCCGGTGACTTCTTTATTTCGGCTACCGCGTGAACCGCAAGAAGCAACGCTGCAACGGCATTCTGCTTTCGCAAATGGGCGGAAAGCCGCTTGTCATCGGCCCGCATCCCTTGTTCGATCCATATGTTTAAAATCACCTTGCCAATCTCTTCCAACCCTAACACCGCCAGCGCAAATGCACTGGCGCAGCGATCATTGTCAGAAAGAAATTTGGCGTCCCGTATTAGGCGAGCGGAGTTCGCGATTACCTTGGTTCGCCGTTCCATGTCCATCGCACTGTCCCCGTAAATCGCACCCAGTTAAAGCGCAGGCACCCCCCAATAATCACTTCAATAAATTCAGATTTTGCAAAAGGTGCTGTCCATCATGAGCAAGCTGGACAATTCTATGAGCATTCGCATCTGCGCTATCAGCGAATTTTATCAACGCAGTGACTCGATCATATATCTTGCCCAATTGTTCGCCCCACTGGCCCTTCTTCTTAATCTCTTCTTGCGGAATTTCGCGAGCGGTCACCAACACCTTCATCATGGCTTCGTATATGCCTTGGGCACCGACGATTGCTGCATTCCTTATTGCCCACGCTAAGAAAGACGCGTGGAGTTTTAGGGAAGCCTTCAGTCCTGCGTCGATCTCTGCATTTGAGAGGCCTGTTACTACGCCATCTATTTCCTTTGCTAAACTCTCTAGCTCGTCCGCCGGAATTTCTGCTTCGATTCTCTCGAATTTAAGCGCAGAGGACAACATGCCGAGTAAATTGATCCGATCATCGGCGTAGTTCTGCTTAAATTCTTGGACGTTTCGCTGAAACAGTTCCGGGCTCAATAGTGCTCGGACACCTTCAAGAGTCGAAAGGCCAACTTTTCGGGAATATTCTTCTAGGCTTGATGACCCCTCGACCTGACCATAGAGACGCTCCACCGCCTCATTAATTAATGAAAGTGCGTCAAAAAAGTGCGGGTCTTTGTCCTCAGACCCAAAAAGAGCTTTTCGCCAGCAATTGAGGATGATGGGGGGATTGTTGCCTGCGCTTTTTGCTGTTGTTGCAAATCTTTCAAGTGTCAATCGGAGTTGGTTAGCAAGAGTCGTATTCGCCAATTCGGCCTCCTTCAATTGCGCATGTCTTTATCGCACGGCTCAATCTTTTGAAGTTCTTTAATAGCTTTGACGATTGTGAGCCACGTATATAAGCCTTCTACGTCGCCTTGGTCTAATAGATGATCCGCTCGCATGCCTGCGTTCCATCGCGCGTCGAGATCGTAAAGGTCAATCATAACACGCGCGGCGCGCCAAATGTCGATTTCATACATTTAGTGTGTGCTCTTACCTAAGAGGGACTCGAGCCCAGCAAGGTCCCTATGGTGAAGTAGATATAGACCGTTGGCCGTCGCCAGAGTTTGTGCAGGACTGGTGTAAGAATTGTTCGATACAACGATCCCGAAGCGCGCGCGCTCAAAGGTCCGGGCCTGGCCTGACGGATATTTTGTACCAGTGGGACAGAGAGACTATTGCATGATCGCGGCCTGATCCAGTGGTGGCAGAAACGGGCTGGAAGTCTGTGGTGCTGGAGGTCTGTAGACCAGCGCTGAGCGTGCCGCGCGATAAATGTCGATATCGGTCAAGTCAGGAGCCGTCAAGCTCAAGGCGTGATGTCTTGGTGTCGGGCAAGAATGTGATGGTCGGGGAGCGGGGCTGCTTCAGAGCAACACCATATGCGAAGTGATAGACAAACACTCCAGTTATCTTCGTTCCGTCGAGTTCCGTGATGGTCACGTTCTTTGTAGTCGAATCCGAAATGCGCCCGCCTTGGAAGAGACCATAGGATAGTACGATCAGAAAGCTAACGATAATGAGTCCCTTTAGGCCTATCGCGCGTCGTTCCGCCGACTTTCTTTCTAGCGCCATTGAGTGGACGCAGGTAAAGATGGTGTAGGGAAGGCTGCTTACAACAAGCAGGAAAACGAAGGAATGAGGCCCAATGATTTGCCAGTGCACCAATATTGCAATCGGACCCAGCAAGATCGGGATTGCAGGGAAGATTATAAGGTAGCGCGCGATCCTTGTTCCTAGTAGGTGGTATTTCGCTTCTTCTTTACTTATCGGTACGAATTCTGTGTGAAGCCATTTATTCAGTGATCTAAAAAATGACATATCCGGGTCGTAGTCGCTGTAGGACATCCTCGTATATGCAAGCACTGAAAGCGGAACCGCAAACACATAGGATGTGGCGACGGTTACATAATCTGAAGGTGTCATGAACTGAAAGAAGCGCCAGTCCAGTTGCCAGCAGAAGCCAATAAAAAATGTGAATCCCAAAACGATGGTCAATGCGGTGAAAACCGCTATCAGCTCGATGATCGAGTATTTTGTTGGCATACGATTAGGCCATATCTTCTTTAGTATCCCGCAACACTACCCTAAGCGCTCCCGCTGGTGGAGGCTTTTGTAATTCTCCCGCGACCTTCCACGGCGCACCCATCCACGTTTCGCGCGCCTTCTCATCCAGCAAAAGAACCGGCGTTGCGTCGGGATGGATTGGTGCAACGTCCGGGCTTGCATCGGTTGTTAGGAAGCTGAAAACTAGATGCTTGCCGGGCAGGGGATTAGCTTTTGTGCCACGATCTCCCTGCCATTCTCGCCAAATGCCAGCGAAAAACATTAGCGGTCGGCTTTCGCCTTGTGCGAACCATGTCCAGATAGAGCGCGGGCCTTGATTATTGTCCGGTTCGGCAAAGCTCGTGACTGGCACGATGCAGCGCTGTTCCACCTTGGTTAGGTATGGAAGCCAGAATTTGGAATCTGTCTTCCGGACGTTGGTCAAATAGGGGTTCTTGGGCTTGCTGCCCGGAATGTTCGGCGGGGGAAATCCCCAAAGGGCCATTGTTAGTTCGCGTCCTTCTGGCGTGTTACGTACTATCGGCGCGCGCCGGTTCGGAAAGATTGCAGGCAGCGGGGGCATATTGCCCGCGCGGTCTCGTACTGCGCCCGCCGTATCAGCTATATGCTTCTGCCCAACTTTGACGCTGTAAAGGTTGCACATCTCGCGACTATAGCAGATTTCGCCGCAAGTTGGCTTGGTGAGTCCTGAGTGCTTCCTGAAAACAGGGAAAAAGCTTTGCCTTCAGGGCAAGGTATTCCTCGGCGGGTGCTCCAACAGGCGCAGTCAACAATGTTTTGATGATGTCCGTCTGTTCTTTGAAGGTTTTGTTTGGAAGACCGCGAAATAGATCAATGCCGTATAGCAGCACGTCTAAAACTAATTGACGTTTGGCTTCAGCTTCGTCCGGAAGGGCAGAGAAGTGAAGCACCGTGCATGTGAAGCCGCTGTCATGAGTACGCGGTTCCGGAGGCGAGTGAAGCTTCACGCCTAACCCACGTACCGGACAACGCCAGAAGGTCACGTTGAAGCGGGTGCATTTCTTCAGATAGCGGAATGCATCACCAAGGCTGAGATGGCGCCGGGTAAATGCTGGCGCGAGGTCAAAGCGAAATACGGTGAAGCCGTTTTCCTCTAGTTCGCGCCTGTGATTTTGAGCGGCGATGATGGAATCTTTGTGGGGATTGGGCATGGATTTGCCGGTTCAAACGGCCCGTCTTGACTGTTAGAACGAAAAGTGAACATAGTCCGCGCCCGGAGTCGAGGCGGTTCTGGACCGGTGAGGAGTGATATTGTCGGAGTGGGCAGGGCTGTTGTTTCCGCGTGTCTAGGCGTTTGCTGACGCTTATCAGTCGGCGAAGTGCATTCTTCAGACAGCCTCCCGAGTATTCTTTTTGGAAAGGTGTTCGGATGGCACTCGATGATCTATGGGCGAAAATATCGTCCTACAATATTTTCAATTATTTACTACCCGGCATTTTGTTTGCTGCCTTTGTACAACCCATCGCTGGTTACAAAATCGATCAGCCAAATCTTTTACTGGCTGTTTTTGTTTACTACTTCATCGGAATGGTAATCAGCAGAATTGGCTCGCTGATAGTTGAGCCCGTTCTCAAAAAGATCGGCTTTCTAAACTTTGCCGATTACGGCGACTTCGTTCGCGCCTCCGCCAAAGACGCCAAGATCGAAACGCTATCAGAAGCGAACAATACATATCGCACTTTGATCGCCCTGTTCATTTGTCTGGCTCTCACATGGGCTTACAGAACCTTTGAGCACATCTTTCCGGCGATAGGTTCGTGGACGCCATACCTGATAGCCGGAACCATCTTTCTCTTATTTCTTTTTTCTTACCGCAAGCAAGCCGCCTACATCACCAAAAGGATTGATGCACATAAGGGTAAGTAAGGATTCCGATGGATTTAAGAATTTTCGACGTTGAACATGGCGCATGTGCGCTTCTCGCATGTGATGACAACACTCGTATCATGATCGATTGCGGTCACAACAGTAGCAGCGGCTGGCGTCCCGGAACACATCTGAAGTCGGAAGGAATCACATCAATCGAAATGCTCGCCATAACCAATTACGACGAAGATCATGTTAGCGGTATTGCCGATCTTTTCGACAATGTGAGCATTAAGTCGCTGCTTCGAAATAGATCAGTGTCTGGCACAGTTTTAAGGCAGCTAAAAACAGAAGATGGAATGGGTAGTGGAATCGATCGACTCGTAACCGAGATCGAAAACACTTACACCGGAGGGGCCCCGAACCCGGCCCCCGGCTATCAAGGATTGGAGTGGTCTGGTTTTCATAACTCCTATCCAGCCTTCGACGATGAAAATAATCTTAGCTTGGCTCTCTTCCTGAAGTGCCATGGAATCGGCGTACTGTTTACAGGGGACCTGGAAACAGCAGGGTGGCTGGAATTATTGAAGCGAGACGCATTCAAGACAATGCTGAGAGGCGTAAATGTACTGGTCGCATCTCATCATGGTCGGGAAAATGGGTGTTGCGATGAGATATTTGAATTCTGCAAGCCGCATTACATCGTGATCTCAGACAAGGGATACGCGCACGATACCCAAGAGACAGTTCCGTACTATCGTGCTCGCGCCAAGGGCGGGCCATTTCGAGATGAAACGCGGCATGTGCTAACCACGCGCAATGACGGGCGTATCGGTTTTTCATTCGATCTGAGTAGGTGGGGACCGTACTAGGTGCCGACTAAATTGCATTTCTTAGATGTCGGTCAGGGCAATATGGTCCTGATAGACCCCAGCTAAGGTATTGAAAATAAAAATCTCTCCGTCCAGTCCATCAAAGGCCGATGGGGAAGGCTTTTCCGCCCGCGATCAACTACCGATTTTTGACGGTGGAAAGCTACGCGCATGGCTCACGCGTTCCGGGCATAGGTCGCAACGCCGGTCAAAAAAAGCGCAACGTGGGGAAAGACGCCCATCGCCGCAATAGGTGGGATGAGCGGTCACCGCCAGCGGGTCCACATGTCATCCATAGCTCAGCCGGAGCATCCGGCGGACGTCCACATTGCAGAACCGACACCTAAGAGGAGGGCGCGACCCCGCTCGCGCTGGGTACTCGCGGCTCCTGTTGTCGTGTTGATAATTGTCGGTGGTTACCTGTACTGGGACAACTCGCTGCATTTCGTAACCACGGACGACGCTTTCATTGCCTCGCGCCAATTTTCGATCGCCCCGAAAGTATCCGGGTATATCAAAGTCGTTCCCGTCACAGACAATCAGCGCGTCGCTGCAGGCAAAGTGATCGCCGAAATCGATGACCGTGATTATCGGACGGCGTTTTCGCAAGCCGACGCGCAGGTGGCATCCGCCCAGGCCAGTATCGCGAACATCGACGCACAGGTTGAGGTCCAAAAGGCACAGATCGCCCAGTCGCAGGCGCAGGTCAAATTAAACGAGGCCAGTCTCGCTTTTGACCAGATACAGGCCGAACGCTACGACCGGTTGGCCCGGCAGGACGCCATAGCCCTCCAGACCGCGCAGCAAAACGATACTGCGCTTCTTCAGCAGCGTGCGAGCCTGGATACGGCTAAGGCTGCCGTGACAGCGGCTCAGAAGCAGGTAACGGCTCTGGCGTCCCAGCGCAGTTCCGCCGTAGCGAGCCTTGCAAGCGCCGTCGCACAGCGGCAGCAAGCGCTGCTCAATCTCTCCTATACTTCAATTACCGCTGCCCAGGCCGGTCGTGTGACAAACCTTTCCGCGTCAGTCGGCGAGTTCGTTGCTACGGGCACGCCGCTTAGCAGCTTTGTTCCTGAGCAGGAAACGTGGGTAACAGCGAATTTCAAAGAGAGTCAACTCAATCACATGAGGCCCGGCGATAGCGTTGAATTGCGTGTGGACGCCTATCCCCAACGGAAGCTGTATGGCCATGTCGCCAGCGTCCAGGCTGGGTCCGGTACAGCATTTTCCTTGTTGCCGGCTGAGAATGCGACCGGCAACTACGTCAAAATTGTCCAGCGCGTGCCGGTCAAGATCACGATCGACAATCTGCCCAAGGACGTGACTTTAGGACCAGGGATGTCGGTGGAGCCGGTCGTGCGCACCGATCCCGATCCTTCCTTCTACGAAAGGTTGAGGGATCTGCTGTGAGCGGTCCTGGCGGAAAAGCTCCTGTCGCTATTCCAAATCCATGGCTCATCGCTGTTCTGGTGGCGGGAGCTGCCTTTATGGAGGTGCTCGATTCAACCATCGCCAACGTTGTCCTCCCGTACATAGCAGGCAGCATGGCGATAAGTCGCGATGAGGCATCGTGGGTGCTGACGACCTATCTAGTAGCAAATGCGGCCATCATCACCGCGACCGGCTACCTCGCCAATCGTTTTGGCCGCAAGAAATTCTTCGTGGCTTCGCTGGTCCTGTTCACCGCCAGTTCGCTGATGTGTGGCTTATCGCAGAGTTTTACCGAAATGCTTATTTTTCGTGTCCTGCAAGGCTTAGCGGGGGGCGGTATGGTTCCGCTTGCACAATCTATTCTGGCAGACACCTTTCCGCCCGAAAAGCGTGGCCAAGGGTTCGCGGTATTCGGTATAGCAGTCGTGGTCGGGCCGGTGATAGGCCCGACAATGGGCGGGTGGCTGGCGGACAATGTCTCTTGGAATTGGTGCTTTCTGATCAATGTGCCCATCGGAATTATAATGACGATCGCTATTATGGCCATCCTTCCCGAACCATCCGCCGCCAGTGCGCAACGAAAAAGCGCTGGGTTTGATGTTATCGGATTTGCGCTGGTCGCCACCTTTCTCGGCGCTTTGGAGCTAGTGCTGGATCGAGGACTCGAAGAGGACTGGTTCGCGTCATCGTTTATCGTCGTCGCCGCGGCGATATCCGCAATGGCATTCGCCTTGATGATCCCGTGGGAGTTCAACCACCCAAATCCGGCCGTGGATGTACGAATGGTGGCCACACGGCAATTTGGTTCAAGCTTCCTTGTCATGGGCGCCATCGGCGCGATTGTGCTGTCTACCACGCAATTTTTGCCGCAATTGGTTCAGCAGGTATTTGGCTATACCGCGGAGTTCGCGGGTCTTGTGTTGTCTCCAGGTGGCATTGTTACCATGATGGCCATGATGGTCGTCGGCAGGCTATCGGGAAGCATTCAGCCGAAATACATGATCGCAGTGGGTGCAACTCTCTGCGCGGCTTCGATGTATGTCATGACGGACACGTATAGCGACCTTGGCTTTTGGTTTTTTTGCTAAGTCTAGAATACTCTTGGGCATCGGTGTGCCGCTGATTTTCGTGCCCATAATCGCCGCCTCCTATGACGGCATTCCGCCTGAAAGGACGGACCAGGCCTCAGCTTTAATGAATGTTGCACGCAATACGGGCGGTTCAGTCGGCATCTCGGCTGTCTCGAATATTCTCTCGCGGCGTGAGCAATTTCACCAAAGCCGCTTGACCGAGCACTTAATTCTGTCGGGCGCGCAATATCAGAGTGCGCTGAATCAGGTGACGAACGTGTTCGCGAACCTAGGAAATCCGCTACCTGCAGCGCAGCAGCAGGCCATCGGCTGGATTGGCCGACAGGCGCAATCTCAGGCCACATTCCTCGGCTATGTGGATGCCTTTTGGGTCTTAATGCTGATTTCGCTTGCCGCCGTCCCGCTGGCGTTGATC
>Ga0206873_1276_pt1 | contig 13161 bp, 14 predicted proteins | sample Alteio_BWOrgCont_11_FD_152631 | JGI IMG/M metagenome (GOLD analysis project Ga0206873, IMG submission 152631) | Enriched cells from forest soil in Barre Woods Harvard Forest LTER site, Petersham, Massachusetts, United States -... | ecosystem: Environmental > Terrestrial > Soil > Temperate forest >...
TACGCGCCGGGCGAGTCGGGCGAGGTCAGCCTGCAATTTGCCTTTGGCGGGCGGACGGGGCCCGCGCGCGAAAAGGCGTCGGTGATCACGGATTTGCCGTCGCAGGAGTCGATTGATCTGACGATCCAAACGACGATCCCGGTCGTGTTGGATATCGATCCGCAGGTTGTCTATTGGAAAGTCGGCGAAGCGCGTGCGCCGAAGACGGTGGACATCAGCTTGGTGCCAGGGTTGCCATTTGAGAAATTGGAGATCGGCGCGCCCGTGGAAGGGTTTCAGGCCGTCTTAAAAGAACTGGAGCACGGCGTGCATTACCAGTTGGTGGTGACGCCGCCCGCATTGGCGCAGACGCCAACGGTGCCACCGAAAGCACCCGCGGCCAAGGGGACGGCGACGGCCGCACCAGCTTCACCGTTGCAGGCGGATATACCTCTGGTGTTGCATCTGACGGGAGGCCGGACGCGGTCGAGCACGGTGTTTGCGTATGTATTTTCGAGCGATGCGGCGCAGCCGGCCGCGAAGTAAAGGCGTTTACACCAGAGGCAAGGGTACTCCGTTCTTGTGGAGGCAGTCGTTTTGCGGCAGGATGCGGCGTACGGAAATTCACCCCCGCGCAAAGCCATTGATCATGATTCTGAAAACTGCCCGCCAGTTAACGATTTTTCTCGCCGTTCTGGCCCTCGTCGGCTGTGGCAACCCGGCGAGCTCGCCCGCGGACGGCTCTGCACCTGCGGCGGTGGCACCCGCGGCGAGCGGAGACCAAATGGTGACGACGGCCTCGGGCCTGCAATACAAGGTTCTGCAAACCGGGAGCGGCCCGGTGGCCAAGGCCGGCGAGACCGTGACGGTGAATTACACCGGCTGGCTGACGGACGGCACCAAGTTTGATTCCTCAATCGGGAAGCAGCCCTTTCAATTTGCGCTGGGCCAGGGGCAGGTCATTCCCGGCTGGGATCAGGGCGTCGCCGGGATGCAGGTGGGCGAGAAGCGCAAGTTAATCATCCCGCCGGATTTGGGCTACGGCGCAAATGGTGCAGGCGGCGTCATCCCGCCGAACGCCACGCTGGTCTTCGAGGTCGAATTGTTGATGATCCAGTAAACCCGTTTTACCCGCATCCCTTAACCTTGTTGGATTCGCCTTTATGGACAAAGCGGCCATCGCCGGGGTGCTGGAGGAAATCGGCACGTTGCTGGAATTGAAAGGGGAAAACCCGTTCAAAGTGCGGGCGTACCACAATGGCGCGCGGGTGCTGGGCACGCTCGAGGATGATTTGGGCGCGCGGGTGGCGGCAGGCACGCTGGGTGAAGTGCCGGGGTTGGGCGCGGCGCTGGTCGAGAAAATCACCACGCTTTATCAGACGGACCGGCTGCCGTTTTATGAGGAATTAAAAGCGAGCATCCCGCCGGGGTTGGTCGAGATGCTGGGCGTGCCGGGGCTGGGGCCGAAAAAAATCAAGGCACTGCACGAGCAATTAAAAGTGGACTCGCTGGCCAAGCTGGCGGCGGCGTGCGCAGCGGGGCAGGTGGCGGAGCTGCCGGGCTTTGGCGCAAAGACCCAGGAGAAGATCATCGCGGGCATCCAGAACCGCGAGGCCTACGCGCGGCGGCATTTGTGGTGGGACGCCTGGCAAATCGCCGAGCCGATATTGGCAGGGCTGCGTAAATTGCCGGAGGTCGAACAGGCCGAGCACGCAGGCAGCCTGCGCCGGGGCCTGGAGACGGTGGGCGATTTGGATTTTTTGGTGGCGGCGGAAAAACCCGGGCCGGTGATGGACTGGTTTTGCGCGCAGGCGGGCGTGGAGGAGGTGACGGCCAAGGGCGGCACCAAGGCGTCGGTGCGGCTGGCGGGGGGCTTGCAGGCGGACTTGCGGGTGGTGCCGACGGCGCAATTTTATTTTGCGCTGCACCACTTCACCGGCTCGAAAAGCCACAACGTGATGATGCGCTCGCGCGCGCTGGGGCGTGGCCTGAGCCTGAGCGAGTGGGGGCTGACGCCGAAGGACGACCCGAGCGCGGGCGGCCCGGGCGCGCAGTCGGTGATTAAGGCGCGCAGCGAGGACGACATATTCCGCGCGCTGGGACTGCATCCGGTTCCACCCGAGTTGCGCGAGGGGATCGACGAAATCGCACAGGCGGAAAAAGGCGCGCTGCCGCGTTTGATCGAAGACGGCGACCTGCGCGGGGCGTTTCACAACCACACGAGCGCTTCCGACGGGCGCGCGACGCTGGAGGAGATGGCGGCGGCGGCGGACGCGCTGGGCTGGGAATACCTGGGCATCGCCGACCATTCGAAATCGTCGTTTCAGGCGCACGGGTTGGAGGAGGAGCGTCTGCTGGCGCAGGTGGAGAAGATCAAAAAAATCAACCAGTCCAAAAAATTTCGCGTGCATTTGTTCGCCGGGACGGAATGCGACATTCTCAAGGACGGCGCGCTGGATTTTGCGGACAACGTGCTGGCGCAACTGGATTACGTGGTGGCGGCGGTGCACAACCGCTACGGGCAGGGCGCGGACGAGGCGGCGATGACGCAGCGGATCGTGCGCGCGCTGGAGCACCCGCGGGTGACGATGCTTGCGCACCTCACGGGCCGGCTGTTGCTGGAGCGCGAAGGCTACGCGGTGAACGTCGCACGGGTGATCGACGCGGCGGCGGCCAACGACAAAATGATCGAGATCAACGCCAACCCGCGGCGACTGGACATGGACTGGCGGCACTGGCGCCTCGCGACGGAAAAAGGCGTCCTGTGTGTGATCAATCCCGATGCCCATGACCCGGCGGGCCTGGAATTTGTGCGCGCAGGCGTGCGGGTGGCGCGCAAAGGCTGGCTGACGAAAGAGCGGGTGTTTAACACGCGGCCACTGAAGGAAGTGGAGAAATGGCTGCGGCGCGCCAGCACAAGGTGAGGCTCAGGGGCCGGTTTGGGCGCGGTAGGCTTGGACGAAGTCAGCGAGATCGGCCGGCGGAATTTCCGAAACGGCGAGAAAATTCAGGCCGTCTTTTGCCCACGACTGGGTTTGGTAGCCGTTGTGGCTGGCCTGGCGGGTGGAGAGCGGCGCGCCGCCATCCGGCCATACGAAGAGGTTGATGAAGTGTTTGCGCCGCTGATAAACGAGGGCGGCCGCCGGGTGGTGGTCGAGCAGGTCGAGCCGGCCGCCAACGAGCGGAAACCCGGCGGAGGCGAGGTCGGCGACGGGCGGCGCGAAATCGATTTTCCCGGCAAACCACGGTTTCACCGTGTGTTGGTCAGTGGAGACGACGTCCATGAGATGCTGGGCCATGAGCGAGCGGGCGTGACTGGCGATAGCATCATCCGTCAACTGGTTGGTTTGCCCTTGCTGCCAGCCGGCGGCGAAACCCGCCGCGAGCATCGCGGCCAGGGACGCGGCCATGCCCAGATAAGGCCACAGAACCATCACGACGGAACGCCGGGCGGGCGGCGCCGCCGAATCCGGGGGAAGAACCGACTGGATTTTTTTCAACACGTCGGGCGGCATGGCGTAGCGCGGCAGCGACTCCCGCAGGGCCCGTTTTGCCTCACGCAAGCCTTGCGCGGTCTGCGCGCAGGCGGGGCAGGAGGACAGGTGCGCCTCGATCTCCAACTGGCGCACAAGATCGAGTTCGCCGTCCACATAGGCCGGCAGGAGGTCGCGCTGGGATTCACAGTCCATGGGCCAGGTCCTTTTGCATGAGTTGGAGGAGTTGCGCGTGGAGTTTTTGCCGCGCGCGCGCGAGGCGGGACATGACGGTGCCGAGCGGAAGCTCCATGACGGTGGCGATGTCCTTGTAGGGCAGGCCCTCGATTTCGTGCAGGACGAGGATTTCGCGGGCGTCCACGGGCAGCAGTTCCAGCGCGCGGGGCAGCAGCTCGCGGACGACGGCCTGTTGCCAGGGCACGCGGGTGGCGGAGGCGTCGGGGGTGTTTTCGTCGAGCGATTCCAGGGCGATTTCGCGGTGGTGCTGGCGCAGGCGCGAATAGCACAGATTGCGCACGATGGTGAGGAGCCACGCGCGGCCATCCGCCCCGCGAAAGCGCGCGAAGGCCTGGTGCGCGCGCAGGAAGGCCTCCTGCACGCAATCTTCCGCATCCTGGGGGTGGTGCATGAGCCAGCGGGCGAGGTTGTAGGCGGCGTCGCGATGCCGCAGCACGGCCTGCGCAAAGTCGGCCGGAGCGGCGGGGGACAGGGGGACGGACGCGCTCATCTATTCCTAAACGCAAAAGCGGGGTGGTTTATTCCCTCCGCCGCAAATTTTTTTATTGGATGAATTTGGAATAAATGCCGTCGGCCCGGAGTATTCAATGGTGAAATCAATCCATTCCCATGACCATGCACGACCACCATCACCACTCACGGGCCGACGCGCGCGGCCTGATCACGGACAATAAACACGCTGACGGCGTTGACCGCCGCGGCTTTTTAAAGTGCATGGCCTGGGCTGGCACCGGCATGGTGTGGGCGATGGGCAGCGGGGTGCTGAGTTCCCGGGTGCTGGGGCAGGTGCCGGCGGCCGGCCTGCCACCCGCGACGGGGCTGCCGCCGGCGATGGGCGGCTTTACGTTTGCGCAGATCAGCGACAGCCATATCGGCTTCAACAAGCCGGCGAATCCGGATGTGACGGGCACGTTCAGCGAGGCCATCAAACGCATCAACGCCCTGCCAGTGACACCCGATTTTCTCCTGCACACGGGCGACCTCAGCCATCTCTCCGAGCCCGAGGAGTTCGACACCGTCCAGCAGATGTTGCAGGGGTGCAAGGTGAAGCAGGTCTTTTACGTTCCGGGCGAACACGACGTGCTCAATGACGACGGGGCGCAGTATCGCGCGCGTTTTGCGAAGGGCACGCTGGGCAGCGGCTGGTACAGTTTCGACAAAAAGGGAGTCCACTTTGTCGGCCTGGTGAATGTGATGAACCTCAGCGAAGGCGGCTTGGGCATCATGGGGCCGGAGCAACTGGCGTGGCTGGAGAAGGACCTCGCGCCGCTTTCCTCCGACACGCCGCTGGTGGTGTTCGCGCATATTCCGCTCTGGTCGGTCTATCCCGCCTGGGGGTGGGGCACCAGTGATGGCGCGCAAGCGCTGTCCTTGATGAAACGCTTCGGCTCGGTGTCGGTGTTGAACGGCCACATTCACCAGACGGTGCAGAAGGTCGAGGGCAACATGTTCTTTCACACCGCGCGTTCGACGGCGTTTGTGCAGCCGGTCGGGGGCCAGGCACCCAAGCCAGGCCCGATGGTAGTGCCTGCGCCCAAGTTGCGCTCCATGCTCGGGCTGACTGAAATCACCTATGTGGAGCACGATCATCCGCTGGCCGTGGTGGATGCCACGCTGGCCGATCCGGTTTCAACCACCGCCGGGGCTTGAGCGCTATGGATCCCGCATTTTGGGCGAAAGCGCACGGCGCGAGCACCCACCTGCCGCTGGCCCTGGCCATGTGCTCGTGGGGGTTCGACGCGGCGGGTTTTGTCCTGATCTCCTGGCCGGTGGCCCGGCAGTTTAGCGTGGTAGGCTATTGGACCATGCTGGTTGGAGCGATGGGCACCGTGCCGGCGGTGGTGTCGGGACTCATGCTGACCAAGGGCGAGATGATGGGGCACGATGTGCTTTTGTTTCACCATCTGTTCGTCTGGCCCGCTTATGCGCTGCTGGTCGGGTTGGCGACTTGGCGTTGGAGCGTGGGAGTGATGGCCGCGCGCCGGGCCTTCGCCGGGTACCTGACCGTGGCGTTCGTCGCCGCGGGATTGCTGGCGGGAGCGGGTTATTGGGGCGGGGAACTGCTGCTGGGGGGAACGTAAACCACCATGATAATCTCAACGGAAGTGAAGGCCTTGCGCGCGGCGTTGCTGATGATGCTGCTGGCCATGGGGGGCGTGTCTGTGCTTGGGCAAGTGCTCCGGGAGCGCGCGCGGATGGGCTCGCATGAGCAGCCATCGACGGAGTCCTGGTTTTCGCCCGCGCCGATTGCAACGCCGCTCGATGTCGCGGCAGGCCGCAAATTATTTTTGCAAAGTTGCGCCTCCTGCCATGCCCCCGACGCGCATGGCGACGAAGGGCCCGACCTGCACGATTTGGAAATCAGCGACCGCCGCATCGCCAACGTCATAAAAAAGGGCATCAAGGGCGAGATGCCGTCCTTTTCGCGCAAGCTCAATGACGCGCAGATCGCGCAGCTCCGGGCCTACCTGCGCTCGTTGGGTTCTTAGATCAGCAGCGCACCCAGCCCGAGAAGCGAAAGGGCGGCTAAAAACGCGGATGCGGCGAGGTCCCGCCTGCTCTGGCCGGGCCAGATTTCGCGCAAGCCGTACGCGCCAAACCACAGGAAGAACGGCAGGCCTGCGTAGAGGTAGCGCGCATCAAGGTACACCAGGCTGTGGATTAGCCAAAGCGTCAGAAAAAGCGACCCGGCCAGCACGAGCGTGCGCTCGCGCCGCCACAGGGCCAGCGCCGCGCCATAGGCGGCCAGCATGTGGAGGAGCGCGCCCGCGAAAATAAAATACCCGAGGGCCCACGGCGCGGTGCGGGACGGCTGCTCGGCGATTTGATAAAATAAAAAAGCCCGGATAAATCGCCGGGAATCGCCCGTCCAGAAAAACAACAGGTTTTCAGCCACGTTTTCAAAATAGACGGTTGGCTGGGTCCGGAAAAGTTTCCAGGCTTCTGTTTTGAAAAGGTCGTCCATGGTGAGGGTTTGCGTCATGAAGGCGTCGGCGCTGTAAGGGGGTGGCAGGTGGCTGCGCACGAGAGCGTCGCCGGCGGGCCACCACGCGGACGCCCAGGGGAAATTGTCCGAAGTCGGGTGCAGCGCAATCTGGGTCATCGGCCAAAAGGCGGCTCCGCTTTGGGCATTCACCGGGACGAGGCGGCCGGTGCGCTGGAAGTTATCCAGCGCCCGCGGCGCAAGCGTCAGGCTCATGGCGGCAGTGAGCGCCAGCCAGCCGAGCAGGCTGGCTTTGCGATTTTCTGGACGCAGCCACCAGAGGGCCACCGCCAGCACCGCCGGGTAGGCCAGCGTCATGGGCCGCGTGAGCGTGGTGAGGCCAACGGCGAGGCCCGCGAGTGCGGCCCAGGGCAAGGAAATCCGGCTCCCGCCAAAGGCGCTGACGACGCACCAACTGGTCAACACCAGCAACGCGAGGTGCAGCAGATCATAATGAACGTAGCCGACGAGGACCACGGCGAGCGGATGACAGCCAAAGGCCAGCGCGAGCACGCAGGCGGCCGCCGGGTTCAGCCAGCGCCGCGCCACCAGAAAAAAGGCGGCGGAGGCCAGGCCGAGCAGCCCAGCTTGCGCCGCATAAAGCGGTGCAAACCCGTGCGCCGCGCCGCCGACCAGGCGCAGGAATTCAATGTAGCCCGGTGGTCGCAGCAGCGACGGTGGGGCGTCCGGGGTTTGGGCCAGCGACCAATACTCTTCCGCTTGGTGCAATTCGAGCGGCACCCAAATCGCCGTCACGACCCAGGAGACCAGGCAGGGCACGAGGAAACAAATGGACAACCGCAGCATCCCACCCGCATCGGGGCGCGCAATTTTTGATGGCTCAGACGCCCCGCGGTCATTCCCCATGCGGCATCCATAAATTTTCCAGCGGCCAGCGTCAAATTCCATCAGCCATGGCCAGATGGGGGCTAAAACGCAGTTGCAAAAAGCGGCAATTTAAACGAGAATCAGGGCATGAAGGAATCCGCCCCGGGCGTTTGTGGCGAGTGCAGCCAGCCGGCCAATGTTTATGTGACGTGGGTCAAGGCCGGGCAGGCGCACACGGCCGCGTTTTGCGCGGAGCATGCGTCGGCGGCGGGTGTGCTGGACCCGCTGGGTTATGCGTTGCTGGAAAGCGCGGAGCTGGCCATAAGCCAGGCGGCGGACGGCTCGCCGCGCTGCCCGGTGTGCGATTGCAGCCAGCGGGATTTTGAACGGCAGGGGCGTTTCGGCTGCCCGGCGTGTTACGGCAGTTTTGCCGGTTTGCTGCCGCCGCTGCTGGGCCGGATGCACCGCGGGGTGCAGCACCGGGGCAAGTTTCCGCAGGGGCGGCTCGACCCGGTGGTGGTGCGCCACCGGATCGCGAAATTGCAGGTGGAGCTGAATGACGCCGTGCGCACGGAACAGTTCGAGGGCGCGGCGCAAACGCGTGACGCCATTGCCGCACTCAAGGCCAAACTGTTGGAGCCAACGTCGAAGGCCGGCGATTGAAGGCAAGCGCCTGCGGCGATGGCTCGCGCGGGCCGGGAACTGACTCCGGCAACTTTCGCCGCCAGGCATGGTTGGAAAGCTAGGGCGAAAAAGTTTGTTTAAATATCTCCTCAATGACATTTTGAGAAGAGTTGGCCAGGCTGGGACTTTGCACAGGCTGGAAAACCATGCTGTCCATCTTCCACTATCCAACATGTTTGACGCCATCAAATGGTTTATAGTTTCCGCGCTAATTGGCGTGCCGCTGATTGGCGGTTTGTATGTGGTGGCCACGCCGACGCACAAACTAATGGAGACCTGGCAGAATTGGAAAATCTCCCGGTCGCACCGCCCGTTGAAGGACGAACACTTCAAGGGGTTGCCGCGCACCATCATGTTGTGCAAAATTTTGGGCGTGGTGGTGGTGGTGGCCAGCGCGTTGATGTTGACGATGATCATCCTGTCCATGGCGGGGATTACGAGCGGACATCAACCCTAGTCATGGCCCAGTGTGCCGGGGGGCGTGGATGCGGATTGCCTGCGGCCCGTGGTGGAGGCAGGCTGGGAGCATGTCCAGGCGGGGCCAATGTCTGTGGAGCGCAATCACCTCGCGTTGGCGGTGGTTTTGGGGGCTGCCGGAGCGGTCTGGGGCGGACACGGCGCGGGCGGAACGAGGCCGGTTGGGTGAGGATGCGGCGGTGAAATTTCTGCGCGAGCGAGGCTGGGCCATCGTGGCGCGCAACTGGCGGCAGGGGCGCGATGAGTTGGATGTGGTCGCGCGTGATGGCGAGGTGCTGGTCTTCTGCGAAGTGCGCACGCGGCAGGCCCACGCGCTGGTCTCCGGTTACTTTTCGGTGACAGCCCGGAAAAAACGGGCCGTCGCCCGGGCGGCGCGGGGTTATTTGCGGGGATTGGCCGAGCCACCGGCGCATTTTCGCTTCGACATCGTGGAGGTCAAAGTGTCTGATAACGCGGTGGCGGACGTGCTGCACCACGCGAACGTCCCGCTTTTCCCAAAACACTTCCACGCCGCCCGGGCGGTTGACCGCCGGCCTTTTTCCCATGGTTGAACCACCGCGCCATCCGTTTCTGCAAGGCCTGAGCAAGCACCGGGGCACGCCCCCCACGCTGGTGGTCATCTTCGGCGCCTCGGGCGATTTGTGCGCCCGCAAGCTGGTGCCGGCCATTTACAACCTGGCGGTGGACAATTTGTTGTCAGCCGATTTTTACCTCATCGGCTATGGCCGCAAGGCAATTACCGACGACGCGTTCCGCCAGGAAACGCAGGACGACATCAAAAAGTTTTCGCGCCGGCCGCTGGCGCAGGACGTCTGGGGCCGCGTGCAGGCCAACACCTTTTACCACCAGGGTGGATACGACGACTTGAAGGCGTTCCAGGATCTGGGGCAGAAGATCGACGCGATTGAAAAGAAACTCGGACGCGATTTGCAGAGCGTGTTTTACATTTCGACGCCGCCGACGGTGTTCAAACCGATTCTGGAAAATCTCGGCGCGAGCGGCTTGGCGCGGCGGCATGTGGGCACGCCGCTGGCCTCGAAGATGATCATTGAGAAGCCCTTTGGCAGCAACCTGGCGACGGCGCAGGAACTGAACAGCATCATCCGGCACCAGTTCGAGGAGCAGCAGGTCTACCGCATCGACCACTACCTGGGCAAAGAGACGGTGCAGGACCTGCTGGTGCTGCGGTTCGCCAACACCATTTTCGAGCCGATCTGGAACCGCCGCTACGTGGACTGCGTGCAGATCACCGTGGGGGAGGACTTGGGCGTGGGCACGCGCGGCGGCTATTACGATCATTCCGGCGCGTTGCGCGACATGATCCAGAACCACACCATGCAACTGGTGTCGCTGGTGGCGATGGAGCCGCCGGCGTCGCTGAGCGCCGAGGACATTCGCGACGAAAAGGTCAAGCTGCTCAAGGCGATCCAGCCGGTGACGCTGAAGCCCGAGGGCGGGGACATCGTGCGGGCGCAGTACACCGAGGGGCTGATCAACGGGCAGAAAGTGCCCGGCTACATGCAGGAAAGCGACATCCCGCCCACGTCGTTCACGGAGACGTACGCGGCGGCTCGCCTGTCGCTCAATAACTGGCGCTGGCAGGGGGTGCCGTTTTACCTGCGCTCGGGCAAGCGGCTGGCGCGGCGGGTGTCGGAAATCGCCATCCAGTTCAAGAAACCCGCGGGCATTCTCTTTGCGGACAGCGAGCGCTTTGACCTGGCGGCAAACACGCTGGTCATCCAAATCCAGCCGGACGAGGGCACGACGCTGCTGATGAACTCGAAAGTGCCGGGCCTGGAGACGCGTACGCAGCCGGTGAAGATGTATTTTCGCTACGCGACGACCTTCGGCTCGAACACGCCCGAAGCCTACGAGCGGCTGATCCTCGATTGCATGATCGGCGACTCGACGCTGTTCATCCGCGGTGACGAGACGGAGACGTCCTGGAAGCTTTACTCGCCGATTCTCGACTACTGGGCTGAGAACGGCAAACGCGGCCTCGAGACGTACCCGGCAGGTTCGTGGGGTCCGCTGGCGGCCGAGCGCCTGCTGTGGGAGCAGAAGCACGAGTGGCGCCGCGCCGGGCCGTAACCGCTATATTTTCCACCACGAAGCACACGAAGCGCGCGAAGTTTTCCATGCAAAATTGCCTTCGCGCACCAGATTTTCGGTTTTTTACATTTCTCTCGGCGAATCTATTTTCTTAATCCCATGTCCACGCTTTTTGACGCGATGCCCGGGGTGGTGATGCCGGTGGCTGACGTGATGAAAACACTCTCGCGCATGTGGCAGAGCGATGCCGTCCAGGCCGGGCATGAGGCGCCCTCGGCCTTCCGGGCCTCGCAGATGAACCTGGTGTTGCAGTTTGGACTTTCGACGCTGGCCGAGGAGGCGAACGGGGTGTTCGAGCAGGCGATCAAGTTCGCGCAGGTTTACCCATGCCGCATCGTGGTGCTGTGCCCGCTGAAGGAGGGGAACCATGACATGTTTTTGCAGGGGAAACTTTTTTCACAATGCTACATCGGGGCCAGCGCACGGGAGATGTGTTGCTGTGAGGCGCTGGTGCTCGGCTACCCGGTGAACGGCGTGGGCTTTTTGGAAAACCAGGTCTCGGTTTGGCTGGAGAACGACCTGCCGGTGTACCACTGGCTGCATCGCGTGCCGGCGCGCCGCGTCGACGAATTGTACCTGCCCTATTTCAAGTTGTGCACGCGCGTGGTGTACGACTCGACCATCGAGGGCCCGGAATATGGCAAGATTCACTGGCCCAAGCCGGAGTCCGTCATGGACCTGGCCTACGCGCGGCTGTTGCCGAGCCGCCAGTCCATCGGCCAGTTTTTAAGCAGCTACCCGCCGCTGCTGCTGGTGCAGGATTTGCTGCGAGTCGAGTGCCGCCACGCGGTGGAGAACGACACCGAGGCCGAAAACCTCCTGCGCTGGCAGGAGGGCTGCCTCTCGCAGTGCGCGAAACTTACCAAGGAGTACTCGGACGTCGGCTTTTCCGCGCTCCCCCTTGACGCCGCCTCGCCCAACGCGATTGAGGTCGAGTGGAAATACGACGGGGGGAAGAAGTATTTCCGCTGGAGCCACGCCAAGAAGAGCGACTGTGTGAACATCAGCGCGGATTTCGGCAAGGGCCCGGTCGAGCTGCCGCAGCAGGTGAAGCCGATGCTGACCGAGCGCGTGCTGGCCGAGGCCTTGTTTTTTTAAGTTCCACCGTTAGTTGAACCTTTCCCCATGCGCCAAATCCAAACCGCTTACGGCACGCTGCAAGTTGGCAGCCTTGACGACACGTTCCGGCAAATTGTCGCCACGCTGCGCGACGCGCTGGCCGGGCACAACGGGCCGATCACCGTCGGGTTGTCGGGCGGTTCCACGCCCAAGGCGTTCTATAAGTGGGCGGTGCGCGAAAAGGCGCTGCCGGAGGATATTTGGAAAAACTGCCTGTGGATGACCAGCGACGAACGGCATGTCCCGCTGGCGTCGGACGACTCGAATTTCGGCAACGCCGAGCGGCTGATGTTCGCGCCGTTGGGCGTGCCGGCGGCGGCGAAACTGCCCTGGCCCATTGATCTGCCGCCGGCGGAATGCGCCGCCGCCTTCAACAAAACATGGAATGCACGCTTTGGCGCGAACCGGGGCTTTGACGTGTGCTTTCTTGGCATGGGCGACGACGGCCACACGGCCTCGCTGTTCCCCGGCTGCCCGCTGATTGGGTCGGGACTGGCGGATAATTTTGCGGCGGTCGAGTGGCCTGGACGTGGGTGGCGGCTGACGATCACCGAGGCCGGCCTGGCGAAATGCGCGCGCGTGGTGGTGATCACCGACGGCCCGGGCAAGGCGGCGGCGCTCAAGGCCATCATCCGCGGGCCGTACGATCCCAAAAAGCATCCTTCGCAAATCCACCGCGCCTATGCCAGCCATGTGACCTGGCTGGTGGACGAGGCCGCCGCGGCGGGATTGTAAAAATCGCTGGCGTAACTGCCGCGGGATGAGGGTCGACCCAAGCCTTGCGCTTGTGCGTCGGGTGGGGTAGGTTGGTTGACCTCGATTTATTTTTCGACCGTTCCCTTCCTTATTATGAGCACATCCACCGATTCGCCGCCGCCCGGCGACACCCAGCCCGCCGAGGGCGAGGGCTCACTGCTGGCGCAACTCGAGGCCGCGCAGGCCGAGGCCGCCAAGTTCAAGGACAGCTATATGCGGACGATGGCAGACTTGGACAACTACCGCCGCCGCGCCACGCGCGAAAAGGATGAATTGCGCCGACTCGCCACCGCCGGGCTGATTGAGGACTTGGCGCCCGTGCTCGACAACCTCAGCCTCGGTTTGCAATCGGCCCTGCAGGCGCACCCGGAGGCCAAGGCGGTGATCGACGGTTTTCAACTGGTGGCCGGGCAATTGCGCTCCGTGCTCACCCAGTACGGGCTGAAGGAGATCAATCCCGCGGGCGAAGCGTTTAACCCGCAACTGCACGAG
>Ga0206873_1277_pt1 | contig 13158 bp, 13 predicted proteins | sample Alteio_BWOrgCont_11_FD_152631 | JGI IMG/M metagenome (GOLD analysis project Ga0206873, IMG submission 152631) | Enriched cells from forest soil in Barre Woods Harvard Forest LTER site, Petersham, Massachusetts, United States -... | ecosystem: Environmental > Terrestrial > Soil > Temperate forest >...
GGGCTTTCGATTATGTTGTGAAGAGCGAAACAGCTTTCACACGCCTGCAAAAAATCATCACTACTATTTTCCATTACAAAAAAAATGGAAAAAACATTGAATTGGTATATGAATAAGATGTAATCCATCTTTTTCTCTCCTTTCAAATATGTGAATCATGTAACTTTTTTCTAAAGTTGTGTAACATACACAGTGCGTAGCGTGTGCACCTTTGTGTTGTACTAAAAGTATCTACCAATTTGGAAATATGAAAACCAAACTACATAATACGCTGATAGCCGCTATTCTTCTTTTAATACCCGGCATAAATTCCGGACAGGCGCCTACCTTAGGAACGGCAGCCAATTTTGTGTTTTTCTCTACTAACGGGGCGGTAAAAAATACAAGCACTTCACAACTCACAGGCAATGTAGGTACAAACAGTGGTTCCAGCACCGGCTTTGGGAACGTGAATGGTGTAATGGATAACGATAATGGTGCGAGTGCAAAATGTTCAACAGATTTATTGAGTGCGTATAACCAGCTGAACAGCGATATTCCAACAGGGTTTCCTTCATCTACACTTGGCAACGGAGATACCCTTAAAGCAGGTGTTTACTCCATAAAAAGTGCAGCAGTATTGAAGCTCAAGCTTTTTTTAAATGCACAGGGAAATGCTAATGCTGTATTTATTTTTCAAATTAAAGGTTCCTTCTCTGCATATGCATCTTCTAAAATCATTTTAATTAACGGAGCTCTTGCTTGCAATGTATTTTGGAAAGTGGAAGGAGAGGTAAGCATGGCTTCAGGAACTACTATGCGTGGAACTGTTATAGCAAACAACGCGGCAATTAATATGAGTACCGGCGATACGCTCGAAGGAAGGGCGCTTACTACAACCGGGGCGGTAACTGTTAATGGTATACTGGCATACACACCCATAGGTTGCGGAAGCCCTGTTCTCTCAGGACCGACGGCACCCAGGCTTGGGGGAGCTGCCTGCTATGCACTATTTTCCTCTGACGGAGCAGTTTCAAATACAGGTACAACCTATGTTACTGGCGATATCGGGAGTAATAATGGTACTGCCACCGGGTACAATCCTTCTTATGTAACAGGTACTATTCATCCTATTCCTGATGGCTCCACTGCCGCCTGTGCAGCCGATTTAGCAACCGCATATCATGATATAAGCACATTGCCATACGATATTCAATTATTATATCCTGCACAGTTTGGAAATAATCTTGTTCTTACACCGCATACTTACCTGTTGAATGCCGCTACAACACTTACAGATTCACTTTACCTTAATGCAGAGGGTAATGCCAATGCCGTATTTGTCCTCCAGATATTTGGCGCTTTTAATACAAGCACATATTCAAAAGTTGTATTGATCAACGGGGCTCAGGTAAAAAATGTGTATTGGTTAATTAATGGCGCAGTTCAAATAAGCAACTATTCAGTTTTTTGCGGAACAATAATTTGTAACAACGGCGCATTGGGCGCATTAAATACAGGAGTCACCATTAATGGCAGAGCGCTTACAACAGACGGGGCTTTGACAACCACTGCAATGACTGATGTTGCCCCTGCAATACCGGGAGGTTGCACCACTTTGGCTGTTCCCTCCATCAATGGAGTAAATACGGATGAGGCGATTACCGTTTATCCAAATCCATTTAGTACATATACTACTATAGTGATAAACGACAGGTCACAAATTAATAACTGTGAATTCAGAATGTACAATGTTTTAGGAGAAGAAGTAATATGTACAACCCTCATTAAGCAAGTAACTAATTTACAAACAAACAGCCTTCCTCCGGGAGTCTACTTCTATCAATTGGTAAGCGGAAATGAATTGATACAATCGGGAAAGATAGTTTCACAAAATTAATTCGTTGGTTAATATAAGTGGCTATCTATCACGGTAAAGTCAGCAGGAGGAGGGCTTTTTCTGCATGTGTAAATTAAATTCGAGTGTGTGATTTATATAACTATTTTCTAAAGTTATGTAACGCTTTTCAGTCTAAAGCCTTCCACCTTTGCGTCCTTATAAATCACTAAAAATTAAAACAATGAAAAATCAAATAAAAGAAGCAATCACCACCTCAGTGCAAAAGCTGATAAAGGTTCGGTTGGATTATAAAACCTTTATTTATCTAAGGAATATAGCATCACTTAAAGTATGGCTTGTAAAGTATCCAGACGCAACTATAATAACTTATTAAACCCCAAAATACATTATGAAAAAACACATTATATTAATATCAGGTGTCATCCTCCTTTTTACCGCCTGTGTGCCTAAACGGGAATTAATAAGCGAACAAAAGAGAGTGAAAGGACTCCAAAGAGATAGCAGCGGCACTCACTCGCAATTGAACGATTGCAATTCACAAGTGGCTTTACTGCAAAAAGATAAAGCGGATTTAACGAATTCTATGAACAATCTTTCAAGTAGTGACCAGTCTACTATTGCAAATTCAAACATGACCATTGCAGACCAGGCAAAACGATTGAAAAACCTGGAATCGCTTATACAGGCGCAAAAGGATGTAATGAATAAACTGAAAAAGACTGTTGCAGATGCCTTAATCAACTTTAAGCCCGATGAATTGACGGTTACCTTAAAAGACGGGAAACTGTACGTTTCACTCCAGGAGAAACTTCTCTTTGCCTCCGGCAGCGCTGTAGTTGATCCTCAAGGTAAAGATGCACTGAAAACCCTGGCAAGTGTGCTTAATACAACTTCCGACATTACGATAGATGTGGAAGGTCATACCGATAGCATTCCTATGGCGGGAAAATATGAAGATAACTGGGCTCTTAGCACTGCACGCGCCACTTCTATCGTGCGTATTCTAATTAAAGATTACCAGGTGAATCCTAATACTATTATTGCTTCAGGCAGATCGAAATACCAACCGGTAGCTACTAATTCAACCGCTGAAGGCAGAGCCAGCAACCGGAGAACGGATATTATTCTATCACCTGATTTAACTGAGCTTTTTAAACTACTCAACCAATAAAAACGAGGAGCAGAATCCTATTGCTTCCTGCGGTAGGATTAATAACCTCCTTATCTATACTCAGTTGTAATAATTCTTCTCAGAGTAGAAGAAGTACACAAAACAAGGTTACTGATTCAGCAAAAATAAAAGACTCCATTAATACAGAACATATGAAAGATATTGAAAGTTACAGAAAAGAAGCAGCGGATAAAATCTCTGCCAATGACAAAATAATTGCTGATTTTAAAGCAAGGGTAAAAAATAACAAAGACCAGATTAAGGAAGATTATGATAAAACAATAGCAGACCTGGAACAAAGAAACAAGGAGATGAAGAAGAAGATGGATGACTATAAAGTGGATGGGAAAGAGATGTGGGAAACATTCAAAACTCAATTCAGTCATGGCATGGATGAATTGGGTAAAGCCTTTACCGATTTAACAAAAAAGAAATAATAAGCAAAAACTACATATTATGAAAAAACTATTTATCCCATTAACTTTAATTGCTCTTGCAGGAATATTATTCTCATCATGCAGCAATTCATCTAAGCTCGCGTTTAACAAAAGACACTACAGAAGTGGTGTTTTTGTTGATGCTGCCGATAAAAACCGTACAATTAATTTACCGGCTGCTGTGATACCTGTTCCAGCCAGGAATCCAATCTCAGGAATACCAAGTACGGAAAATTCTACTGCTGTAAATACTCCTATAGTTGCATCACAAAAATCAGTTAAAGCTCAAAAATTTACCGCTTATCAAAAGATACAGGTAAGTAATGACGCATTTATAAATGCAACTGCCTCAACTAAAAATATTTTTATTCCCAACTCCTGGGCTATCAATAATGCTGATAAGAATTTTCTTTCTGCAAATGAACAAATCCTGTCCGAAAGCAATGGGATGGGTGGAGGCGCTTCTGAGAGAGATGCACTTAGCCTATTATGGATAGTTATTGTGGTGATATTAATCTTGTGGTTAATCGGAATTATAGCCGGTGGGTTTGGCTTGGGCGGATTAATTAATCTGCTACTTGTAATCGCATTGATACTATTAGTATTATGGTTATTGAGGGTTTGGTAATCTTAAACTATCCAAGCCAAATAATAACGTCACTTTAAAAACAAAAATCATGGGAAACTTACTTTATATCATAGCAGTCGTACTTATCATATTATGGGCCATTGGTTACCTCGGCTACAATTTAGGCGGGATGATTCATATCCTGCTTATAATAGCGCTCATTGCAGTGATATTGCGAGTTATCGAGGGAAGAAGAATAGATTAAACCATCCTGTATGGCAGGAATGGATCCTCCATATAAGATTCTTAAATCATGCAATTGGCCAATAAAAAACAGAGGAAGAAACTATTTATAGTAACCGGTATTCTTATAACGATACCGGTTCTTCTTATTTTATTTATTTCACCAATCAGCAAGTATTTAGTCGAAAAATACAGCGTGAAATATACCGGGAGACAAATTAAAATGGACTGGGCTTATGTAAATCCGTTTACGGGTCATATTCATTTCAATAACTTTAAAGTATATGAAGCTGCGAGTGATAGTATTTTCTTTTCTGCAGATGGGGTAAGCGTTGATTTCGCAATTCGCAAAATACTTTTTAAAACGTATGAAATAACCGACCTGGTATTAGACAAGCCCCGGGGAACCATTATTCTGGACAGTGGAGTTTTAAATTTTAATGATTTGATAAAGCGATTTGCCGCTATACCGGACTCAACAAAACCACCTGCGCCGCCTGTGCATTTTAATATTTTAAACGTGAAAATAAATGATGGGACTTTCTATTTCATCTCTGTGGTAAGCAAAATCAACTATTTCATAAAGGATGTAAATATTGAAAGCTCCGGCAAATGGTGGAACGAGGATACAGTTGTTGGCAAAGTTTCTTTCTCTTCGGGAATAGGAACGGGCGATATGAAGGTCGATTTCACTATTAATTTAAGCAACCTCGATTACCGTTATGCTGTTGTAGTTCATAAGTTCAGTTTGGCAATTATTGCACAATACCTGAAAGATATAACCAATTATGGAACTCTTTCAGCTAACCTGGATGCCAATATAAAAGCCACGGGAAATTTCAAGGATGAAGAAAATTTGGATGAGAAAGGGCGCATACAGGTCACCGATTTTCATTTTGGAAAAACTCCCGGCGATGATTATCTTTCCTTTGACAAATTTGTTTTAGCAATCAATGAAGTAAACCCGGGAAAACATTTATACCACCTTGATTCCGTAATTCTTTCAAATCCCTATTTTAAATATGAAGAATATGATAAGTTGGATAACATAGAAACTATGTTTGGTGAAAATGGAGCTAATGTTACAGTTGTGGATGCAGATAAAAAACGTTTCAACCTTATTATTGAATTGGGTCATTACCTAATAAATGTATCGAAGAATTTCTTCCAAAGTGCTTATAAAATCAATAATCTGGCGCTAAACCATGGCGATATTCAATTTAATGACTATTCTCAAAGCGAGAAGTTTTCTGCTGAAGCTTCTCCATTATATATAGTTGCCGATTCTATAAACAAGGGAAGAGGAAGAATACATGTTTTTATAAAATCAGGACTAAAGCCTTATGGAAATGTAGTAGTAGATGCCAGTATTAATCCCAGGGACAGTGCGGATTTTGATATTGATTCTCACTTTACAAATATTCCTGTTGCTGCATTTAATCCATATTTTATTTCATATACATCCTATCTTTTTGACCGGGGTACCATAGAGTTCAATGCTTCGTGGAAAGTCAGGAAGGGAATTATTGAAAGCACAAATCACTTATTAATTATTGACCCGCGCTTAACAAAACGAATTAAAAATGAAGGCGATAAATCGATTCCTATGTGGTTAGTTATGTATCTTGTTCGCAGGAATGACAATGTTATTGATTATTCCATTCCTGTAACAGGTAACTTAAAGAACCCAAAATTTCATTTGAATGATGTTGTATTCAGCACACTCAAAAATATTTTTGTGAAACCCCTCGTCACCCCTTATTATATGCAAGTGAGGGCGGAGGAAAATAAAATTGAGAAAGGCCTCACGTTGAAATGGGGAATGAGAGAAAGCTTTATTCTGGGAAGCGAGGATAAATTTTTGAATGATTTGACAAAATTCCTGTCAAAAAATCCATTGGCATCTATTACTGTCTCTCCTCAGCAGTATGAGATAAAAGAGAAAGAATACATTTTATTTTTTGAGGCCAAGAAGAAATATTATTTATCCCTTCATCCCGGTATCTCTCACTCATTCAGTGAAAGTGATTCTGAATATGTAGATAAAATGTCTGTGAAAGATACTTTCTTTGTAAAGTATTTGAATAAACATCTTACGCATACGTTGGTGTTCACTATACAGGATAAATGCAGTAATATAATTACTTCTGCCCTTGTTAATACCAAATTCAATCAATTAAACAAAGCGAGAGAGAATGCCTTTAATCATTATTTTAAAGAGAAAGGTGTAGATAAGCAAGTAGCATTTCATTCTGCCCAAAATAATATTCCCTATAATGGTTTCTCGTTTTATTCGATAGCCTATAAAGGAGAACTTCCGGACTACTTATTAAAGGCCTATAAAAAGATGGAGAAGTTAAATAATAAAGCCCCCAGGGAAAAATATAAGGATGATCGTGAAAAAATTAAAGATGGATCCTCTAAAAAGCGTGTAGTATTTATTAAATAAAGCAGTATGAAGCGTTCTTTGGGGCCAGGCCTATTTTTTTTAATTTTGTTTTCAACTCACATTACTGCCCAGGAAATTGTAAAAGATTCGGTCCCGCAAAAGGATACTACCGTTCGGCAAAAAATTCAGACAATAGTCCGGCTGATTATCAAAGATACTGTTTCGAGGAAAGAAACAGCAAAGGATACTTTGCTCGAACAGCAATTTGATAACAAATTATATGGTTTCCGGCAGTTCAGGCATGAAACGGTTTTGTTTGCAGAAACTCCCGTGAAGTGGCACAAGGCAGATTGGCTAAGGCTTGGGGTAACAGTGGCCGCAACAGCCATAGTAATGCCCTTTGATCAAGTCTTTTGCAGCGAGGTACAAAGTCATCAAAGCCATTATTATACTGTGCCGGTTATAATTGGCAGGATTTATGGTTCGTCGTATTTTACAGGCACCCTCGTCGCCGTTTCTCTTGGGTACACTTTAATAACTCACAATGCAGAAGCTAAAAAAGTGGATATTGAACTAATTCAGGCAGGAATCTATTCTGAGGTAATTACGGAAGTACTTAAAGGTTGTATTGGCAGGGCTAGTCCCAATGATCTCCGGGGGGCCTTTTCTTATCGCCCATTCAATAAATTTGAATCTAATTTTGAGTCCATGCCGAGCGGTGACGCAACGCTTGCCTTTGCAATTTCAATAATCACTTGCCGGCATTCCAAGTCTACTTTTTTGAAAATCCTGGCATTTGTTCCTGCCGCTTTCACCTTGTTTGCACGTATCTATCAGAATGAGCATTGGGCATCCGATGAAGTTCTTGGCGCCGCCATCGGTTTCGGTACGGGTGAATGGGTTGTAAACTTGCATGAGGGAAAGAGGCATAAAATAAATATCCCCAAAAATAATTGATATGAAAACCAAAAAGGGGTTAGCAAAAATTGGATATCTTTTTAAAGAAACCTTTAGTGAATGTATTGACGATAATGTTTTAAAACTAAGCGCGGCATTGTCGTATTATACTATTTTCTCACTTCCCCCACTGTTTATTATCCTTACTTCGCTTTCAGGGATATTTTATAAGCAACAAGCTATTCAAGGAAAATTGTATGGACAGATGCAGGAATTTGTTGGCGCTCGCGCTGCTCTGCAAATAGAAGAAATTATTAAAAGTGTCAGCATTTTTCCGCATAATGTATTTGCTGCTGTCTTAGGGTTAATAATATTAGTAATTGGGGCATCCGGAATATTCTCTGAAATCCAAGCTTCTATAAATTATATATGGGGCATCAAGTCAAAACCAAAACATGGTTTGATACGATTTGCAATAAACCGCCTCATGTCATTCTTTATGATTGCCACTGCCGGATTTCTTTTGTTGATGGGCTTATTCATCAGTTCACTGGCGGATATGCTGAGTAAAAGAATAATGGCTGATCATCCCCCGGAAACCATTTATCTATATCATATATTTAATTTTCTTTTACTATTCATTTTAATTACTTTTCTCTTTCTTGCAATCTTCAAATCTCTGCTTGATGGAAAAGTAGCCTTTCTCGATAGCCTGTTGGGGGCTTCATTTACAGCTATCCTTTTTATGGGGGGAAAATACTTGATTGGCGCTTACCTTGGCAATTCAAGTCTGGGCTCCGTTTATGGAGCTGCCGGCTCTGTTATTTTAATTCTTGCCTGGATTTATTATTCCGCTATTATCCTCTATTTCGGAACTGAATTTACCAAAGTATATTCCAAAATTTACGGTAAAAAGATAGTTCCCAATAATCATACCTTTTTAATTACCAAGCCTGAACGGAACTTGTAGTTGTAACTCACCCATGCCTGTTAGTGTGAATTATGTAACTTCTAAGTTGACTTATGTAACATCCGGTGGCTGCAGAAAGCGGAATTTTACAGTAAATAAATCTAAATCAAAATGAAAAAATTAGCAGCATTAATTATCGCATTGTTCTCCATTTTTGGAGCAGCTAAAATAAGCGCACAAGACGTTGGAGTAAGCGTTTCAATTGCCCCTCCCGAGCTTCCTGTATATTCTCAACCGCCTTGTACTAACGACGGATATTTATGGTCTCCCGGTTACTGGGCTTATGGTTCCGGTGGCTATTATTGGGTACCCGGTGTTTGGGTGGCTGCACCTCAAGCGGGTTTCCTATGGACTCCCGGTTATTGGGGTTTTGTAGATGGCGGTTATCGCTGGAACGGCGGCTATTGGGGACAAAATGTAGGTTTCTATGGCGGGGTATGTTATGGATATGGTTATGGAGGCTCAGGCTTTTATGGCGGAAGATGGCAAGGTGGCAGATTTCAGTATAATACCGCTGCATGGCATGTAGGTGGTGGAATTCATAACACGTATGTCGATAGAACTGTTATTAATAATACTTCTAATCGCAGCAGTTTCAATGGCCATGGCGGGGTTGAAGCGCAACCTAATGCAAAAGAGCAAGAGGCTGCTAAAGAAAATCATGTACGGCCTACGGCAGCACAGCAAAGTCATGAGAAAAGCGCAAGCGCAAACAAGAATCAATATGCATCAGTAAATCATGGCAATCCTTCTACAACTGCAAGAAGCACTGTAGGCGGGGCAAAGTTTAACTCGGGCGGCCAGGCTGTTGTTAGCAAGCATTCCGCTGCAAACACTCATCCTGCAACACCTGCTAATCACCCGGCTAATAAGGCAGTAATGCATCCTGCAACTCCCTCCCATGCAAGTGCTCCAAGACAACAATCACAACCGCAACAACATAGATCTGCACAACAAAAACCTGCGGCACAGCCACAACACAGGGCTGCACAACAAAGACCTGCGGCACAACCACAGCACAGGGCTGCACAACAAAGACCTGCAGCACAACCACAACAAAAGGCTATACAAAACAATGGAGAGCAAAGAGAATCGCAACCTTCCAGGGCGCCGTCAGGTGAAGAACAACATGCCAACGGTGGAGGCGAAGGCAAACGTTAAAACATAATTGTTCAATCAGAAATTATAAAAATGGATAGCGTTTTTAAAACACCTTTTTATGCTAAATCTGCTCTAATCTTTATCAGCATTTTTGCTTTCGTATTTACATTATATATCGGCCAGCGGATTATTGTTCCCATTGTATATGCAACTATAATTGCCATTTTGCTGAATCCGGTAGTAAATTTTTTGCTCGGGAAAAAGGTTAATAAAGTTGTTGCCATTTCAATTACAGTAGTCCTGGCAGTTTTTGCAGTAGGAGGAATTCTCTACATAGTCTCCTCGCAAATAAGTATGCTTAGCGAGACCTACCCGGCGCTTAAGCTAAAGTTTAATATATCCAGTAATCAAATTATACAGTGGATTTCACAAAAATTCAATATCAGGATATCCAAAATAAATGAATGGGTTAGTTTAACTCAAACGCAGGCGATAAGTAATTTCGTTGTGGGGGAAAAACTTATGGAAGCGGGACAAATGCTATTAACCGGGGTATTGCTGCCGGTATATTTATTCATGATACTTTATTATAAACCCCTGTTAATGGAGTTTACCCGCAAGCTTTTCAGGATAGAACATCATATTGCGGTGGCAGAAGTATTGACAAATTCTAAAATAATTATCCAGAGTTATTTGGTCGGACTTTTTTTTGAAATGATAATTATTGCCGTTCTGAATTCAGCAGGACTTTTATTGCTGGGTATTGATTATGCCATTATACTTGGAATTACCGGGGCCATCCTTAACATCATTCCATATGTCGGCGGAATCATTGCCATAGCTCTGCCCATGAGTGTTGCTTTTGTAACCAAAAGTTCCATCACTTATCCAATACTGGTTTTTATTATTTACATCTTCATACAGTTTATCGACAACCATTATATCATTCCAAGAATTGTTGCATCACGGGTAAAAATAAACGCCCTTGTTTCAATCATTGTTGTTTTGATTGGCGGCACATTATGGGGTATTCCCGGAATGTTCCTATCCATTCCTTTAGTCGCTATTCTAAAAGTTATTTTCGATCATATTGAACCGCTTAAACCCTGGGGATATTTATTGGGTAATACCGTTCCTTCAGCTACCAGATACTCTTTCATCAATAAAAACAAATTATTATCGCAAACAAAGTAGTAATAGAAAAGCTAAGCCAGCCTTCCGAATTTCCTTTTGCAAAAGCATTAAAAGGTTTTTTTGAAGAGGTTACCCGGTTGACGAAGTTCACTTTCCGTTTTTTCAAAGAGGTGATCAGGCCCCGCTATGAGTTTAATGAATTTCTCAGGCAATCCTATTTAATAGGTTATAAGTCCTTTCCCTTAGTGGCTGTTACAGGCCTAATCCTGGGACTTGTTTTAACCATACAATCCAGGCCAACACTGGCTCAATTTGGAGCAGTGTCATGGCTGCCATCTATGGTGGCTGTCTCCATTATACGGGAACTCGGCCCTGCCATTACCGCTTTGATATTTGCCGGAAAAGTAGGCTCGGGTATTGGGGCAGAATTGGCATCCATGAGAGTAACCGAGCAAATTGATGCGATGGAAGTAGCGGGAAATAATCCTTTCAAATATTTAATTATTACACGTGTATTAGCCACTACTCTCATGCTTCCGTTATTAGTAATCGCCGGTGACGCTATTTCAATGTATGGAGCATATATTGCCGTAAATATAAAAGGGACCATCAGTTTTCACCTGTTTTTCTTGCAGGTCTTTCAAAGCCTCGATTTCTCGGATGTTTTTCCTGCTGTCATTAAAACATTCTTTTTTGGATTTGCTATCGGGCTGATTGGATGTTTTAAAGGTTATAATGCTAGTAATGGAACAGAAGGAGTGGGCGTGGCAGCTAATTCTGCGGTCGTATATGGGCTATTATCCGTATTCCTTCTTGATATGATAGCTGTTCAAATAACAAGCCTGTTAACTTAACTTGGGATGGAAACAGCTATTGCAGAAATAACGCATTTAAAGAAATCATTTGGAACCAACCAAGTGTTGAAGGATATAAATTTTAAAATTGAGAAAGGTGAAAACCTGGTTGTATTAGGCAAGTCAGGAAGCGGCAAATCAGTACTTATAAAATGCCTGGTCGGATTATTTGAACCGGATGGAGGAGAAGTGCTTCTGTTTGGTCAAAATATTGCCGGATTAAATGACGAAAAATTAAACATATTACGGAAGAAGGTAGGATTCCTCTTCCAGAGCGCTGCTTTATATGACTCCATGAGCGTACGCGAAAACCTTGAATTCCCTCTCCGTGATTTAAAGTCAAAATCGAAAGAAGAAATAAATGCATTGGTTGTTGAATCACTGAATAACGTGGGGCTTGAAGGGGCTATTGATAAAATGCCCTCCGAACTTTCAGGTGGCATGAGAAAGCGGGTTGGCTTAGCCCGGACATTGATATTAAAGCCGGAAATAATACTTTACGATGAACCTACAACCGGCTTAGACCCCATTACATCCAATGAAATAAGCCAACTTATTTTAGATGTACAGAAGAAATACAATACGGCCTCTATCGTCATCACACACGATATAGAATGTGCCCGCCTTACGGCTAATCATATGATAATAATTAAAGATGGAGTAGTACTTGAAGAAGGAACTTTCGAAGAAATATCAGAATCAAAAGATGAATGGATACGTTCATTTTTCAATAAACGAAAAGAATAAAATCATGGAAAAGAAAACAGGAAATAAAATCAGGTTAGGCGTTTTTGTAACTATCAGTGTTGTCCTGTTTGTTGCCGGCATCTATTTTATCGGGCAAAGGCAGCAACTATTTAACAGCACATTCCAGATAAGCGGGGTATTCAGAGATATCAGCGGACTCCAGGTGGGCAATAACGTACGGTTCGCCGGTATCAATGTCGGTATTGTAGAGGACATTGAACAAATCACCGATTCAACAGTAAGAGTGGATATGATGATTGATGAACACACCCGGAAATTCATGAGGAAAAATGTAAAGGCAGTCATTGGTTCGGATGGGCTGATGGGAAATAAAATTATATCCATCCTCCCGGGAAGCCCCGGACAAAGGGAAATAGCTAATAACGATGTTATTGAAACAGTCCGTCCTGTGAATATCGACGATATTTTAGCAAGCATAAAAGTAACCAGCGATAACCTGGCAGATATAACAGGCAATCTTTCTATAATCACAGAGAATGTGAGTGAAGGGAAAGGAACGATTGGAGAATTACTTATGGACAGCACGATGGCTAAAAATGTAGGCCAGGCAATGATAAATATTAAACAAGGAGCAGGCGGTTTTAAACAAAACATGAATGCAGCAAGCCACAGTTTCCTTTTACGGGGTTACTTAAAGAAAAAGGATAAAGAGAAGAAAAAGGATACAAAATAGTATTCCGACTTGATAATTCCTGAAAGATAGTATTTAAAAAACGGAGGTCTGTGATTTGTGTAACTTCTTTTAAATTTGATACAAGGTGAAACCTTTTGATTGAAAAATGAGAG
>Ga0206873_1278_pt1 | contig 13116 bp, 11 predicted proteins | sample Alteio_BWOrgCont_11_FD_152631 | JGI IMG/M metagenome (GOLD analysis project Ga0206873, IMG submission 152631) | Enriched cells from forest soil in Barre Woods Harvard Forest LTER site, Petersham, Massachusetts, United States -... | ecosystem: Environmental > Terrestrial > Soil > Temperate forest >...
TACTGCTGCCGGACTTTCAGCAGGAACCTATACGGTAATGGTAAATGATGGTTCATGCAGTGTTACGGCATCGGTAAACATCACTCAGCCTGGAGGGATGGTACTCACAGCTACTGAAACGGGTATAAGCTGCTTTGGAGGTTCCAACGGGAAGACCAAGGTAGCCATAAGCGGAGGCTCTTCTCCTTATATCTATTCCTGGAGTCCTGTGAGCAGTTTCACTTCCACAGCCAGTGGGCTTTCAGTAGGAACATACACCGTCACTGTTACGGATAATTGTTCCAACTCAGCGAGCTCATCAGTAGAAGTTACTCAACCGACTGTTCTGTTTGACAGCTTGTCAAGCCTGAGCCGTCCTGCATGTGGTACGGCAACAGGCAGCGCCAGCATTGGAGCAACGGGAGGCACATCCCCATACCGGTATATCTGGACTCCAAATGTAAGTACTACGGATAGCGCTTCAGGTCTTTCAGCCCGCAGTTATGTGGTGCAGGTGAAAGATGCCAATGGTTGTTATAATAATCTTAGCCTTAGTGTAAGCTGTTCTCAACCGGTGACTGCTTCTTACAAAGAAGAATCTTCTACCCCGGCAGTTGAAAATATTAATCTGTATCCTAACCCTACTACCGGTCAGTTCACGATCTCCGGCTTACAAACGGGCATGATACTTGAAATGTATGATTACACCGGCAAGAAGGTTAGCAGCACGACAACCACTAATGCGACGATGCAATTAAATATCGACCAGGCAAATGGTGTTTATTTAATACGCATCCTCGATAAAGATGGCAACCTTATAAGTGAGAAGAAAGTGATTAAAATGCAATAAATCACAGTTATAGGGAACGAGTTAAAATCGTTCTGCTATGCACAACGACCGGAATGGGTAACACCATTCCGGTTTTTTCTATGAAAAACCATCTATTCCAATAGGAACAAGTAACGCGGTATAATGCATCACTACTGTATAAATGAAGGGGTCGGAATAGTGTAATCTCTCTGCCTAAGAAAAAAGAAGATATGATGACCCGTACTGATACTTATAAAAATACAGATTTTGCATTCCTCCTCAAAAAATATATCTATATGTGCCTTAATAAGAGGATCTGCTTTCTTTATCTGTGCTTCGTTTTCAAATTTTCTTTTGCGCAAATTCCAAACCCGGTTGCTTGCTATAATTTTTCAGGTAACCTGAAGGAGGCAAGCGGAGGCACTCCTTTTACAGTTCTCAATGGACCTAAAGCTCCCGGAGCCACTCCGTTGGGAACATATACAACAGGCGCTGCTATTTGCGGAGTAGATACCTTTTGGAACTGGGTTTGCGACCAAGGACTAGACCTTTCTATTGGTACTGTATTTCCAAAAAATAATTATACCATAGAAGTATTGTTCGAATTTGATGGCATTACTTGCGGAAGTTCCACTTGGTCCAGGATTATTAATTTTAAAGATGCTAATGATGATAACGGGCTATATGTTTACCATAGCGGAACAAGCTATAATATGCAGATGTATCTTGAAAACACTCCCCCGGGACAAGCTAATCAAACCGGGACTACTAATACAGCTGCGCCTAATACCTGGTTTCGCCTTTTTGTTACAAGAAATGGCACTACTAACCTCATGACGGTATATATAAATAACGTCCCTCAAATAAGCTTCACCGATCTCTTTTCAGGTTATTCCGAAGGAATATTTACTTCAGACTTGATATTATTTAAGGACGATATTGATGCTGCTAATGAAGAAGACGGAGGCACTGTCGATTATGTGAGAATATATAACCAACCATTAACCCAGGCTCAAATCACACAAATAATAGCTTCCAGCACATCAACCAAAATCGGTATTACCGGTAATCTTACTATTGCATGTAATGGTAATAGCACAACATTGACGGATACATCAAAAGCGACAAATTATTTATGGAGCACCGGAGAGACAACATCTTCCATAACAGTTAGCCCTACTACTACAACTTCCTATTATTTAACTGCGTGGAATTATTTATTCTGCACAAAATCATGCGAAGAATATGATACAGTAACTGTGAATGTTAGTAAACCCAACATAATAATAAGCGGCACTTCTCCAATATGCAAGGGCGTTGCTGACACTCTTACCATCAGTGGAGGTACTACATATTTGTGGAGTAATGGCAGTACGAAATCATCCATTGTGGTAAGTCCCACTACCAATGCTACCTACTCTGTAGCTGCAAGCAGTAACGGATGTCCCACTATAGACGATAGTATTACTGTTGACGTTAATCCATTACCTACTATAACAGTAACCCCTGATAATCCTTCTATTTGTGTGGGAACCAGTATAGGATTAACAGCTTCGGGGGCGGTTAATTATTCCTGGGTTCCTGCAACGGGTTTGACCTGTACAAACTGTGCCAATCCAACAGCAGCTCCTGCCGGAACAACTCCATATACAATAACCGGCACTGATGCGAATGGATGCAGCTCAACAACCACAGAGACTGTAAACATCATGAGTAATCCTCCCGTGATATCTTTAATAACCTCTCCAACAACAATATGTGAAGGCACATCGGTGTCTTTACAAGCATTTGCTACAGGCATAACTTCTCCCTTTACCTGGGAGCCGGGAGGAATGACCGGAGCGAGCATATCTGTAACGCCAAAAGTAACGACCACGTACACGGTAACTGCCCCCAGCAACTGCGGAATAGCAACCGATACAGTAACCGTAACCGTGAATAACTTACCTGTTCCGGCATTTTTGGCAGATGTTACCAGCGGCTGTACTCCTTTGTGTATACAGTTCAGAGACCTGAGTAGCGTTTCTTCTGCAAATATAACCCAATGGGCATGGGATTTCGGAAATGGAGATAGTTCACATGCCCAAAATCCTGCTTATTGTTATTTAACCGGCGGAGTCTATTCGGTGGGGCTCACTGTTACGGTAACTGCCGACGGGTGCAATGCTACCCTGAACAAAATAAATGTAATAAAGGTGTTCAACTCACCCACTGCGGCATTTTCATACTCTCCCAACTCCGCTACTATTATTTCTCCTACTATTCAGTTTGCAGACCAAAGCGTGGATCCTTCCGAAATTGTACAGTGGTGGTGGGTCTTTGGAGATCAGACGGATTCGGTGAATACACAACAAAACCCTGCACATACATACCAAGATACCGGAACTTACTGCGCTAAATTAGTTGTGACCGATATAAACGGATGTGCCGATACGGCTATTAACTGCCTGGTGATTGACCCTCTATTCACGCTCTACATCCCCGATGCTTTCTCTCCCAATGGAGACGGGATGAATGATGTATTTATGGCAAAGGGACAATATGTCAGATCTTTCGAAATGTATATTTTCGACCGTTGGGGTCAAGAAGTTTTTCATACTGTTGATATAAATGAAGGCTGGAATGGAACAATCAAAGGCGGTTTAAAAGTTTCTCAACAAGATATGTATGTATATAAAATACTGGCTACGGATTATAAGAATAAACAACATTCCTACATTGGAAATATAACCTTAATCCGATAGGTGTGCACTTTTGGCGCGCAATTTTGTTCTGTTTTGCATCGAAATGTATGCAAATGTAGCCTGTGCGTATATACTTAAAATCCTTTACTTATTGCGAGTGTGCGGGTTCAAGTCCCGCCCCGGGTATATATGAAAATCAATGCATTAAGTGCCTGTTTTGAGGTAAAGAGAGGATAGCAGGTGACAAAATAGAGTTTCTGGAGCAGTATCGCCGGATTATTTATTAACTCGTACTCCTTTCAAAAGCCTGTTTGATATTCCGAAAAATTAAGTCATATCTATTTTCTACAGACAGTCCTTTCTTAATTAAATAAAATGGTTTTAGAGTAACTGGTTGTAATTCTTGACTGGTCTTTATTAAAGTATCAGTGAAGTGAATCAATACTCGTTTATCATGCCAAATTCCTATAGTGTTCTCCATCTTCTTTAATTTAAAAGGAAAGCTCTTTCGTGGTGATATATTAAAAGCATACAAAGAATTAAGAATGTGCTTGAGTAAGTTTAAAAGCTTTCTTACTTCATGTATTTTTTGAGGGTCTTTAAAGTTTTTCAATGTTAGCAAGCTATCCACTCTTTTCATCTTTTTAATCACAAATTGCCTGGCTTTTATTAAGATTTCTTCGGTAGGTATGCTTCGGGCCAGTTTTTGTACTTTTTTTACAGATTTATTGAAAGAATCCGGATTAAAGTGATTTAATGCTTTATGGATTTTTTGGGACACCCTATGTTTTTCAATAGCATAAAATTTAGCATATGCCTTTTGCGATACATGTTGCAGGTGGCAGTTTCTAAAATAACTGCTATTATGTTGCAAATCTCTTAATTTGCCAAGGGCTTTAAATGTTTTCCTGGTCTTTTTGTAGCACTTGTTACAGGCTGCATTACCCGGAATAAGAAATTCGAGCAATTGGCAAATCGCGTTAATCTTTTTTATTGCAACGCGTATTTTGTGCAGATGGTTCTTTTTAAGATTCGATAGATGGTGGGGTAAATATTTATTTACAACCTTTCGATTCCTTTCAAGAGATTCTCTTATGCATTCATTACTCGAATACATTTAAAGTCCGAATTATCTATGAAGATGAGTATGCAATCTCATTGCGAACAAATCTCGATTATGTTTTTTTAATGAAAAAATAATAATAAATCAATACAATAGCAACCACTGTAACAAACGATAATAGAAATACCGCTAAACGTTGTGGCAAACCCAATTCCTTTTCAATTACGCGGATGGGAAATTTGAAGATACGGGTTATAACGCTAACTACTTTTTTTTTTGAGCCCGGCCCTTTTATTACCCAGCCTTTAACTCCTGCTCTAAATGATTCAATAGCCGATGAAATACTTTCGTGTTCAGATAGCATGATGACTTCTGTTTCAGGATTGATTTTTTTTATGGATTTTAAAATATCAACCCCATTTTCGTCATTAATGATATTGTTCACAATAACAATGTTTGTGTCCTGATCAATTTTTCCCAGGCAGCTTTCTCTATCATTAAAAATTAATATGCTGATGCCTTTTCCAAATCGGCGCAGAAGATATGCTTTTAGTTCTTCTGCCGCCGACTTATTGTCGTCGAGGATAAATAGATTTAAGCTGGGAGTTTGCATTATATATTATTATTTCATATCCTCATAAATACTGAGGATGATTTTTCCTACAACCTTTCCCGATTGGCTCAGTTCATGGGCTTTTTTGACTTCGTCTAATGGGAATTTTTTTGCAATAATTATTTGGAGAAGGCCTTTATCAATTAATCCTGCTATCTGTTGCAGCCTTGCCCCATTGGAATTTACCATGAACGATTTTCCAATCATACCAAATTTAGACGCTTTGCTCTCGTCGGCCCCAACTGTAGATACTAAGGTGCCTCCCTTGTGCATCACTTCCCACGAATTTTCCTGGGTTTCTCCCCCAATAGTATCAAATACCATATCAAAATCTTTTACCCTCTTTCTGAAATCTTCTTTTTTGTAATCTATAACTTCATTAGCTCCCAGTGATTTCACTCTCTCAACATTCTCTCCTGAGGTTGTTCCCACAACATATGCTTCGGCAATTTTTGCAAGTTGTATGGCAAAAATACCAACCCCGCCCGACGCACCGTGAATAAGGATTTTTTGCCCGGGTTTGAGCGCGCCTACTTCAAAAAGTCCCATCCACGCCGTTTGTGCCGCAAGAGGAACCCCTGCTGCCATGTCAAACGGAAGGGCAGGAGCATGAGCCGCTTCACTTGCTTTTGCAATAGTATATTCTGAATAAGCACCGTTACGCATTGTATTAAGCCGTGCAAAAACCCTGTCTCCCTCAGAAAAGCCGATAACAAGAGCTCCCGTATGAATAACTGTTCCCGCAACATCCCATCCTAAAATGAGTGGTAATTTAGTATTGTTTTTCATGTGTCCCTCCCGTATCTTCCAGTCAACAGGATTTACACCGGCAGCATGAACCCGGATGAAAAGCTCATCGGGAGCAGGCTGGGGGATAGGTACATCTTCCAAAATCAATTTCTCAATTCCTCCAAATTCATGTATCCGTACTGCTTTCATTGTTCCCGGTTGGGAGAAGCCTTTTCTATCAGTTGTTAAAGGTTCTGCAGTTGAATGATTGTGGCTTTGGGTTTTCATGGTTTTTTAACTTTTTATTGGATTCGCTCCCTGATTGATGTGAGAACTAAGCCCGATAATAATAGCAATAAGGGTTGTTTTCATTGCTTTGGAGTTTATGATACAAAAATAAAATTGCCGACCCAAAAACTTCAAGGTATTCGGTGAATGGAATAAATTCAAGCCTAAACCATTAAAAAAGGAGGATAAGTAAGAACTATTAGTAATAGAAAAGCTATTCTCCGGCAGAGAATAATTCGACTTTTAAAATTATAAGTTTGTCTATCCTTTTCTGTCTTTAGACTAATATTTTACTGATCTTTTTTTCGTGTTGTTATCTTTGAAATAAATTTTAGGAAGGACTCTCCAAATAAAAAATAAGAATGAAAACTTTAATCTTTTTAATTATGGCAACACTCGTGGCAGACAAAACTCTCACTGTAAAGAGCTCAAGTTTTGAAAGCAATGGGCCTATCCCGGCCAAATATACCTGTGCAGGGGCTAATATCAACCCTGAATTGACCATAACGGATATACCCGACGGCACCAAATCATTAGCGCTTATACTGGATGACCCGGATGCTCCCAAGGGCACATTTGTTCATTGGGTAATGTGGAATATCCCTGTAAGAGATAAGATTAATGAAGACAGCGCTCCGGGAGCTGAAGGCAAAAACGGCAGGAACGAAAATAAATATATGGGGCCGTGCCCGCCTTCTGGCACTCATCATTATCACTTTAAAGTATATGCTCTCGATACTAAGTTCAATTTGCCCGTAAGTACAGACAAAGAAAGTCTTTTAAAGGCGATGAAGGGACATATTCTTGCTTCAGGAGTGCTGATAGGTACTTATCAGAAATAGATTGGAAATCACTAGACTCACGGATATGAAAGCAACTAAAAAATTAAATCCCGAAAAAAGCACGCAAAAATATACGTGCCCAATGCATCCTGAAGTTAGGTCTGAAACACCCGGAAAATGCCCTAAATGTAGTATGGATCTTGTCAAAGCAGTAGGAAATGCAAGATTGAAATAAACTACACTATGATACGAAAATTGAAATCGGGACAATATCGCATCTATTCCAGGAAAAAGAATCCTAAAACGAACAGGCGAAGGAACCTGGGAACCTTTGCTTCTTTGGCAGCTGCTAAGCAACACGAAAGAGAAATACAGTATTTTAAACATTCTTAAGTATCTATATGGAACACCATGAGGTAAAAATAAAATCAATTAAAAAAGTTACTCATGATGTATTAAGAATTGTTACCGAAAAGCCCAAGAAATATTCATTCATATCCGGGCAAGCTACTGAGATATCAATAAACAAAGCTGGTTGGAAGGACGAGAAAAGGCCTTTCACATTCACATGTCTTCCTGGAAATAAGTATCTTGAATTCACCATTAAAACGTATCCTTCTCGGAAAGGGGTTACTAATCAACTTCTGCAGCTCAAAAAGAATGATGTGTTGATTTTGCATGATATATTTGGAGCGATACACTACAAAGGCGAGGGGGTATTTATTGCCGGCGGCGCGGGCGTTACTCCATTCATTTCTATATTTCGAAGTCTTCAGTCGAAAAATAAAATTGGAGATAATAAGCTAATCTTTGCCAATAAAACAAAGGCGGACATAATAAACGAAGCAGAGTTTAAAAAAATGCTGGGCAGTAATTTTATTAATATTCTGTCGGAAGAAGAAGTGAAGGGATACGCTACCGGACTCATTAATAAAGATTTTATTAAGAAGAGCAGCGGTGGATTAAATAAAATATTTTATGTATGTGGGCCTCCTCCCATGATGAGTGTTGTTGAGAAAATACTAAAGTCCTTGAAAGTAAATAAAAAATCAATTGTTGAAGAAGCACTTTAAGCAATTGGGGTTTCAGGAGCATAGGCAATGGAAGAAGGAAGCAAAAAAATCCTTTGGAGTTTCAATATAAGGATGGTTTGAAAATTTGAACTACGTATTCTAAGAATTGAACCTTCTTGTTGAACTGCTTATCGAAAATTTAAATATAGAAGGTTAAAGTGGTACTTACTTTGCATCTGTAATATCACTGTAATTAATAATTTAATAAAATAAAATCATGGAAACTAAATCGAAACGCAAAACGCACGATGGCATAGAAACGGAGACGTTAAATAACTCAAAGCTCATGAAGTTGTTTGAGGAAGAATTGAAAGACATTTATTGGGCTGAACAAAAACTGACGAAGGCGATTCCAAAAATGATTGAAAAGACGACCTCGGAAGAATTGAAAGAAGCTTTAGAAAATCATTTGGGAGAAACTGAAGGGCATGTTATACGGGTTGAAAAAGTATTTGAAATTTTGGACAAAAAGGCCACAGCCCAAAAGTGTAAAGCAATGGCAGGTTTAACTGATGAAGCTGAAGAGATAATGAGCGATTGCGAGGACGGAGCTATGCTGGATGCAGGAATAATTGCAGCCGGACAAAAAGTGGAACATTATGAAATCGCATCGTATGGAACACTTATTCAATATGCAAAAACATTGCACTTAGATGGTGCTGTGAGCTTGCTTGAACAAACCCTTAAAGAAGAAAAGGCCGCTGACAAAAAACTATCTGAAATTGCGCTGGATTCTGTAAATGCCCAAGCTGCATCTGAAGATGGGAGCGATTTATGGTAATTCGGGTCTTCCTCAACCTCTTTATGAATCTAATGCAAGTTCATAAAGATACGAGGTACCGAAGAAGCCTGTCTAAAAAACAGGCTTTTTTTATCCCTGTCGGGGGATGACTAAATGGGAGATTATCAGTCTGGTGCTAGTTTTTTTTTATCGACAGTTTTATTCTATTCATCGAAAATTTTCAGGGATTTTATAAACAAACCTATATCTTGCTTGCAAGTTTATAAAAGAAATGCCCGAAGGCCCATCCATAGTATTGTTAAAAGAAGAAGTGGCAAAATTTGCCGGTAAAAAAGTTATTGCGGTTCATGGTAATAGTAAAATTGAGCAAGGCCGTCTTCTCAATAAAAAAATCATATTATTTAAAAGTTGGGGCAAACATTTTCTTATTTGTTTCAAGGAATTTACGGTGCGCATTCATTTTTTAATGTGGGGAACCTACCGGATAAATGAAAAGAAAGAGCAGCCTGTGCGGTTAAACATCACTTTAAATAATGGTGAAATAAATTTATATTCCTGTTCAATCAAAATTTTAGAAGGAGATGTTGATGCGTATTATGATTGGAGTACTGACGTAATGAATGATTTATGGGATGCGAAGAAGGCAAAAACAAAACTAAAGAGCATCCCTGATAAGCTTGTGTGCGATGCGCTTTTAGAACAGGATATTTTTTCAGGCGTAGGAAATATTATTAAGAATGAGGTTCTTTACCGGGTACATATTCACCCTGAATCATTGGTTGGAAAAATACCTGCATTGAAAATTAAAAAAATGGTGGAAGAATCCCGTAACTATAGTTTTGATTTTTTAGAGTGGAAAAGGAATTTCGAGCTAAAAAGCCACTGGCTTGTTAATACAAAAAAAATATGCGTAAGGTGCAACCTTCCTATCATTAAAAAATATACGGGGATAAAGAACCGAAGAAGCTTTTTTTGTGTAAATTGCCAGCAATTATATATATGAATTTCAAATTAATAAAACATCATCAATGAATACAAACCGGCTCTCAAAAAGTATGACAAAAGCCTTGAATGAGCAAATGACTAAGGAAGCGCATGCTTCTCAAATTTATTTGTCCTATGCTGCCTGGGCTGACAACCAAGGGTATGGTGGGACAGCCAATTTCCTCTTCAGACATGCCCAGGAGGAGCGCAACCACATGATGAAAATACTGGAGTATATCTTAAAGAGAGGTGCAGAAGTGGAGGTTGCGGCAATCCCTAAGCCCTTTGAGAACCCTGCAAATCTGCATACGTGTTTTGAAAAGATTTTTAAGCATGAAGTAGATAATACCGAGTCGATCTATAAATTGGTAAAAATAAGTTTTGATGAGGGAGATTGGGCTACATGGAATTTTATGCAGTGGTTTGTCAAGGAACAAATAGAAGAAGAAACCCTGGCCATGAATTTGCTGGATAAAATAAAAATAGCTGGAGGAGATAAGGCAAAAAGCGATGTGTTATATTCATTAGACAGGGATTTGGAAAAGACGCCGGATGACGCAAAATCAGCAGAAGACGTAACCGCTGCTAATCCGTAATTTTTAAAATTGGTAATCCAGAAAAAAGGATCTTTTAGGTCTGAGTATTGAGACATTCCAGTATTATGCGCTTTCCGGAATGGTGAAGTAAAATGTACTTCCCTCACCGGGTATAGATTCCACCCATATTTTCCCTTTGTGTCTTTCTACTATTTTTTTGCAAATGGCAAGCCCAATACCTGCCCCTGTATATTCGCCTATAGGATGCAGGCGCTTAAACAATTCGAAGATTCTTTCCGCATAATCAGCTTTAATGCCAATTCCATTATCCGCAACAGTAAAAACATGAAAATTCTCTTTTGTATTGCAGGAGATTTTCACATGGGGAGCATCATTCCGCTTAAATTTAATGGCATTACTGGTGAGATTTTGAAACAATTGTACCATATGCACATGGCTGGCCTTAACTTGCGGCAAAGAATCAAACTCAATAATAGCCCTGTTTTTATCGATGCTGCTTTGAAGATTTTTTACCACTTCATTTAAAACTTTTTCGCAATCAACTTTCTTATAAGGTTCTTGCGCAATATCGACCTGAGAGTATTCCAATAGCCCTTTGATAAGTTCGCGCATCCGGTATCCTGCAGTAACAACAAAATCCATATATTTTTGCAGGTCATCATCTATTTCTTCTCCACCGTTTACAAGGACAGGAGATATTTTTTTCTGAATTAATTCAATATAACTTATTATAGTGCGCAAGGGCTCCTGCATATCATGAGATGCCACATAAGCAAACTTTTCAAGATCCCTGTTGCTCCTGGCAAGTTCCAGCGAGCGTTGTTCCAACTCCTCTTTTTGAATTTGCAGCTCTTTCGTTTTTCTGTGCAATTCGGCAAATGCGGCTACTTTTGCCCTCAGTATTTCCGGAATAACAGGCTTTATCATATAATCTACTGCCCCTGCCTGGTAGCCCGCAAAAATATTATCCGGTTTGTCATTGTTGGCCGTCAGGAAAATAATGGGAATATGTTTAAAACTTTCACTTTCCCGAATAAGAGCTGTCGTCTCATATCCATCTAACTGAGGCATTTGCACGTCAATCAGGATTATCGCAAAGTCTTTATCTTTTAGAAGTATTCTTAACGCTTCACGGCCTGAACTTGCTTTATAAAACCGGTATTCTGTATTCGCAAGAATTACTTCCATAGAAAGCAAGTCCTCCTTTCTATCATCTACCAATAATATATTAATAGCTTGTTCCGTACCCATAATTTAAAGACCTGACCTGAATAAACCTTACTTAGCCCAAACACGCATGAGTGTTAGCAATTGCTCAACATTCACCGGCTTGGTAATATAATCTGAGGCGCCTGATTCTATACATTTTTGCCGGTCTCCCTTCATGGCTTTAGCTGTAACGGCAATTATGGTTATATCATCATTCCTTTTATCTTTTCTTATTTGTTTCATGGTTTCATAGCCATCCATTTCCGGCATCATTATATCCATTAGAACAATATCTATATTCCTGTCTTTTGCTATTGTATCAATAGCTTCCTGCCCGCTTTCAGCATTAAGTACATTTATTTTAAACCTTTCCAATGCCGTAGTGAGTGCGAATAAATTCCGGACATCATCATCTACTATCAATACCTTTTTCCCTTTTAGCATATTCTCTGAGTTCCGGTAATAATCAATTGCCTGCCTGGTTAACTCAGGCAAATTCTTATATGGCCTGTGCAGGAATAATGCGGTTTGATCCGCTAATTGCTCCAATGAATTTTTTTCTTTTGAAACAACGGTTTTAGCAAAGCGTTTTATCTGCATTTCTTCCTTTTTAGTCAGGTCTTTAGAATGTCTTACTACAACTGATGTTGGGGCGACACCATTCTCGATATCTAACGATTTGAGTATATCAAAGCCTGAAGAATCGGGTAAGGCAGGATTCAAAACGAGGCAATCAAACCTTTTTTCGTTCATGAGTGCCATGGCTTCTTTAGCCGTTTTTGCAGTAACTATATTTATATCATCACCCTTCATTATTTTTGTAATTTCTGAAGAATCGTTGTCATCTTTTTCAACGATGAGCAAATCTTTTACTCCCTTGTTGCTGAGGTAAAGTATATCCTCAAAAAGATTTTTTATGGCATTTTCTTTTAATGGTTTTTGCAGGCAATTTCTGGCCCCGCGCTTCAATCCGACATTTCTATCCTCCACTCCTGATATAACATATACGGGAATATGCCTGAATTTTAAATCATTTTTCAATCTGTCTAATACTTTCCATCCATTCATGTCCGGCATATTTATATCCAGCGATATGGCTGTAGGACTATATTGGCCCAAATAGTCAAGCACCTCATTGCATTTTGACGCAAGTATCAGTTTAATTCCATACTCGTGTGCTTTGCCCATCATAATTTTTGCAAATCGCAAATCATCTTCAATCATTAATAGAACCTTGTCCCCGGGACTCAAGTTACTCCTATCGTCACCAATTTCATCAAGCATAAAAGCGCCATTGTCATCGCCACCCGGAATAGACGATACATGCTTTTGCTTGATTGAACCATTCGTTTTTCCGGGTACTTGCTTCTTTTCGATGAGCTGATGGGAAATACTTATGGGTAAGAATAAGGTAAACTTACTTCCTTCGCCGGGTTCACTTTCCAATTCTATCAAACCTCCCAGCAAATCTGAAAGTCCACGGCTGATGGACAAGCCCAGTCCTGTTCCTCCATATTTTCTGCTGGTAGAGCCTTCTGCCTGTTGGAATGCCTCAAATATGATTCCTTGTTTATCTCTTGATATGCCAATTCCACTATCTTG
>Ga0206873_1279_pt1 | contig 13096 bp, 12 predicted proteins | sample Alteio_BWOrgCont_11_FD_152631 | JGI IMG/M metagenome (GOLD analysis project Ga0206873, IMG submission 152631) | Enriched cells from forest soil in Barre Woods Harvard Forest LTER site, Petersham, Massachusetts, United States -... | ecosystem: Environmental > Terrestrial > Soil > Temperate forest >...
TGTTGAGAAGAGTTATGGCGGCATCCATACTTAAAATCTGAGCAGTATATCCAGGACTCGATTGGAAAGTGACGAGATACCGGTTATGCAGAGGGTCATACTCAAATCCGTGGGCATAATCCCAAATGTTCCCACCAAGAGGCATGTCAGCCAAGTTAATACCCGGATTCATTGCATTGGTCACTACATTCAGGTCGTAGTTGTCAGTTTGATTGGGGGGCATACAGTAATATGAAGGTAATGCATTTTTTTGATAGGCAATGTATTGACCTGCTGCAACAGATTGACAATCAAATGTGACCTGAGTGGGTGAACGGGTAGTTTGGTTCCGGTTGTAAGCCCGAATAACGTGAGTGCCTGCGTTATTTTTCAATAGAACCAGTACATCCTCAGGTGTCCCGGGTGCATAGGTGATGCCATAAGCTTGCTGAACATCGGAGCCCAGGCTAAAGCTGGAGAGATATCCACCAAGAGGTGAAAATTTGAGGACCCAATAATCGTTGGTCGATTGGGCCAATACATAGATATTATCGGCGTTATCTTGGGTGACCCCTATAAATTTGCTCAAGGTCGAACTGGTACCCGCACCCGTAGACGGATCCATATACTGGGCGATTGCCGTATCGGATTGGTGGATCACGACGGGGAAATTTTTTTCATAGGTTGTTCCGCCTGAAGGCGCCAGGGTATAGGGGCTATAGCCGGGAATACCGGGCTTGAATTTAAAAATATAAAACCCGGGTTGGGGTTGAGCTCCCCCTGGGTTGGCACTTGTAGAATTTGAGACGGCCAATATCTCACCGGTATTTATATTGTAATGCATGCCATTGATGGTGAGCGGTGTTGCATTGGCTGTGGCTAATGTCTGTGTATTCACCGGTACTTGTACGCCAACAATGAGCTATAAGAAGATGCTACAACCTCTTAAAAATTTCTGGTCGACCTCTTTTCGCAGACAATGCGGAAATTCGCTGACGTTTTTAATTATGGCAACCAGCATCTTAGGGCTTTCTGTTGCGGCAACCACGGTGGCCCTCGCACCGATGTCCTCGCAGAATCAAGAGAGTTCTCAATCCTTAAGCTTAAACGCAGTGGCCAATCATCACTTGGATGATCTACAAGCCTATATCTTGCAACATCCTGAAATTTTCGCGAATAACAATAATTATGCGCCCAGCGCCTCACCCCCTGCCCCACTGATACAAGATTATAACAACGGCGTACCGGCGTTTGAGATCTTTACAGGCCCCGATGCCGATCAAGCCACCCCAGGAGCCAATTTTAATGAGTATTTTGCCAATGTTACATATAACAATCTGAATAACTACAATTTGCTCACCCATACAGAAAACATCCAAATTAATAACGGCACCCAGGTCAACGTCACTTCAACCCTGCCATGGAATGCCGATGACACTTATTCGGGTGTTTGTACGTATCCCAATCCTCCCGCCACATGTACGGGAGATCAAGGCCGTTACGGGATTGTACGCTTTGCGATCAATCCCTATTACAACACGCTGCGAATTATGGTGAAAGTGACGGCAGGCACCAATACAATGGTCAGAAGCCGCATGATCACACTGTCAGGAAAAGTCTGTGCGGTTAATAACGCACCAACACCCGCTTCTGTTGCGACCATACCGGCCCCCTCCCCTAATGATCCAAACGTGGTAAGTGGTCTCCCTCCCTATCAAATTACCCAAACAAGCAATGCCGCAATACAGATCGGTGACTACCAGATTTGCTGGCTCCCCACAGCAACCACACAAATGTATTGCGATCCACAAGGTCTAAATGCAGCAGCCAATGGGAACTATGCACTGAATATCCTGGCTTCGGGCAATGATACGCTTGCTGATGGAAGCCAGATGTTTTATGTCGTCTTTCTCATGCAACAAGGCGTCTCCCCAACCCCGACTGGCACCTATATTCAGATCGAGGCTATCTCTACCACTGCTGCAGGCGTTTCAACCGTTATTCCTACGCCTAAAGCTACAGGTGTAGTCCTTTACGACCCGGGGGGGACCCTTGTTCCCGAGCCCAACCCGAGCGATTTCACTGTGATCATGCAAAAACCCACGGATGCAACAGACACCTATACCGCTTATATTATTTGGAATGTTCCAAGTGGCACCTACAAAAACAAAGTGTATGTGACGACCGCCATGTGGAGCGGTGGCAACACCAATCAATTTTTAAACGCAGCAGTAGGACTATATGGTCTCAATATTAATTGGGGCAATCTTTACGATGGTTCCGGCGCTGCAATTTATAATACTTCGTATGCCCCTACGTCAAACTTAACCTATAATGCCAATTCCAATCAGTTGATATTAAATGGCAATTATACAACTGGCGGAACAAGAGTTTTGTATGGCAACATCTCAAAACTAACCCCTGCAGTTGGTGGAACCGCCTCCAGTCTTAATTTTACAACAGCCACTTGCTCCACAAATCCCACTCTTCCCGTTGCATGTAGTGATCCGGCCACCGGCAATAACCCTGCGGCAGTCATTAATTCAGCAGGAACTTTTGGATCCTCCGTTTCTTCCAGTGACGGCAAATTTATTGTCACACCAGTGTTAGATTCTGCCAACCATGTCGATATTATGGCATTCAATACCATGGGTTCCGCTACTAATCTTTCGCAACGCGTCAGTCCAAGCAATACACTTGATATCCTTGACTCTCCTTATCCGCCCAATACCATCAGCAATATTGCCAATATAATGACGACCCACGCAACGATTCTATCTAATGTAGAAATCAAATTTTATAACGGCAAGTTTTACTGGCTGGTTGCAGGGGATTCCTACGTCTATGAGTGGGATCCCAAAACCTGGGGCATGGGAGCAGCCTACGCTCAATCGTTGCTTCAGCAAATTACCAATAATCAATTTTTACAGTCCACTTCTGTCTATACCGGTAATAGCACTTACTTTACTGTGAATCTCGTTCGAGAGATTGGTCCGGCACCTGGAGGTAATGGCTCAAATGCTTTATGGAAAACAAATAACCCAGCCCCTCAAATGATCTTTAACGAGCAAAATCATGAGATTTATATCCAGGATGGGGGTGCCATTCATCGGGTGGATCTGCAAGCCGGATATTATTATAACTTCCTATCCACCTATACCAATACACCAGGTGGAGCCGCATCAGTATTGGCCGCCACTCAGCCAATATTGATAGCCTTTGACAAGAATTCGGATACACTTTATTTTTCCGGTGTTAATACCGCTAACATCAACCAAGGTGGACTATATACCTATATTCCTTCACAAGGCTTACCTGCAACGGGGTTAACACCTTTGGTGACAAGCACTAACCATTTTAACCTGGGTGACAATATTTTTTACGTCGAGCAAACGCAAGAATTGTACTATGTCGATGGCACTACGCAAAATATTTATGCTTACTCTCCTCCCTGCTACGACTTAAATCAAGTAAATAGTAACGGTACCATGCTATTAACCGGACAATAACACTTACCTTTTTACTGGAGAAAACTCGATGATTTATCCCTCTACACTTTCTAAAACCAAAGGTTTTTCGTTAGCGGAAACCATGATGCAGTTGATGCTGTTGACTGCTGTCACCATTCCCATGGTGATGGCGCTGAACATTCAAAAATACAATATCACCCAGGACCAGCAAGTCACCACCTATAAGGTCCAAGCCGAGCAACTTTTTGATCATGTGGTCGTCCAAGACCCTAATCCTATCGCAGACTATACGGTAAGCATAAATCCAGCTGGAAATTATTATTCCATTACGTGTGACCCTGCAATCAATTCCTATTGCACTGAGATAGAGCAAGCAACCGGTCCGTATTTTACCCGTACTGTAACGTATTTACCAGACATTAATGCAAACGGGAGCTATGGAAACCCAGATGAAGCTACCGGAGGGCTTTTGGTTACCGTCAATCTGTATAATACATCCAGCGTTCAAGTGAATGGTAAACCCCAAGCAGCTTACTATACCGCAACACAAACCTATCAACTGGATACGTATCGCGTTCAGGTTGGAATGGGCCAGGTGGGTAACGCTTTAACGGTAATCCCAAATGTCGATGGTAGCGGAAACAGTTGGTTCCCGGATACATGGGTAAATGCTGCAAATGGAATTTGGTATAACAATAATGCTAAAGGTGGAACCTGGTCTGCCTCTACCTGTGCGTCAAAGGGAACCACCGCCCTCGATTATCCCTTTGCAAACTATTGTACAATTTCAGGGAATTCTCCTTACACTTATATCTTCAATGTCATCCCCAATAAAACTTATGACGTCAACCTTTATTTTGTTCTCCCCCAAACAGCAGTCACGCTGAACTGTCTGAGCGGCATATCAAATGCCAGTTGTGTTTTGGCGGATATTACCGAAGAATCATGGGCTTCAAGCAGTAACCCTTTATTAGCTAATAACCCCCTTACTACAAAAACTTATTCTAACTTTGATCTGAACGCAGCTACTGGTTTTTCAGTCACACCTGTCGTAGGTGCCCCTCCCAATACTTTAGGATATGTTTTTCACAGTACGGTTCAGATTCCTCCGATTAATACCAATGTGAATCCGGTCACTACTCCTGCAAATTTAAGTATCGTAATACAACCGTCTGCGAGTTGCGCTAAAACCTGCTCAACTTACTTATCCGGTATTGAAGTCTTGAGAAGAGATACTCAATGACAAAACAAGCTGGCGTAACCATGATTGAAATTTTGATTGGCATTGCCATTGCAGGGCTATTGGCCATTTTGGCTGTCCCAAAATTTCTGCATACGCAAACTGAAGTCAGCTCTGCTTCGGCAGGACGAGTGGAACAGGTTATGGAGCAGCTTGCCCTCACATATAAAATGTATCAAAGCGCCAACGATCAGCAAATCAATTTAACTTGGGGTGGAAATGGAAGCTGGTGTTATCCTACAAACGATCCCTATGAATATATTTTTCAGACTTACGGCAACTATTTTGCCTTTAAGTTGGTAAATTCGATTCAACAATCTGCAGTTTGTTCGAATGCTCCGGCTATCCCCCTTACACAGTATTTTTTATTGCCCGATGGCAGTCGGTTAACTACAAGGCCAGAGCTGTTTGCTGACAGCGCCTATTCTTTGCCGGAATATAGTCCCTCACCACTTGTAGCTCAATGGAATGCAATTCCTGTAGCAAAAATATACCAGCCCGCACAGGCTGGAGGCAATTGTGGCGACGATCAGCATGTTTGTAATATGGCTTACCCTGCACTTCCTGCCAGTCCCGTATTCTCTACAGCCTATGACTATATCACCGGATATTGCGGAAACTTTGACCAAAGAGAGTGCTTGTATATAGATATTAATGGGAAAGCCCTACCCAATACCGTCGGTCCGACGGGTGATATTGTACCGTTACGAATCAATTCGCAAACCGGGCAAGTTCAAACGCTATATGCATGGGAAGTTCAAGATGGTTATGTACCCGCCGCTACAGGGGCAAACGCTCATGGCACTGCATGTACCTATGCCTCATTTTATGATGTAGCCGATGGGGCTGCCTGCCCTTGATGCAACTGATCATAAAGTTTCTGGGCCGTGCGGCCTTTGGTTTGGGTAACTTCTGAAATTTCTTCGAGACTGGCCCGCATTAACGTTTCTAAAGATTTAAAATGAGACAGCAGTCTTTTTTTTCGGACTTCTCCAATCCCTTTAATGTCATCCAAAAACGACTGGGTCTGCATTTTACCGCGCAAACTTCTATGATAGGTAATCGCAAACCGATGCGCCTCATCTCTGATTTGTTGCAACAAATACAACGCCATGCTATCTCGTTCCAGTAGAACTGGCTTAGACTGTCCCGGCAGAAAGACTTCTTCAAATTTTTTGGCTAAAGAGATGATCGGTTGATCACTAATTTCCAGTTGCATTAAAGCTTGGCATGCAGAACTAAGCTGGCCTTTGCCACCGTCAATAATCACCAGATCAGGATCTGGCCAGTCTTTGGAAAACCGCCGAGTGATGACCTCATGCATGCTTTTAAAATCATCCGGCGTTCCTTCTTCAGTCGTTTTTATTTTAAACCGGCGATATTCTGATTTGTCTGGTAAACCATCGGTAAACACCACCATGGAGGCAACAGTGTTCGTGCCACTGACATGCGAAATATCATAACATTCAATCCTGCGAGGAAAGGTCGGTAATTTAAGTCTTTCCTGAAGCGTTAAAAGGGCCTGGGTAGGATCATGGCGCAAACGTGATTGCTGTTCATGAATAGAGCGGTCTCTTAAGGCATCGGCATTTTGTTGAGCCATGTCCAAAATATCTTTTTTTTGCCCCCGCTGAGGAAAATATAGCGCCGCTTTTCGGTTTTTATGCTCTTTAAGCCATGCAGTTAAAAATGCTTCATCTTCCAACGGATACTGCACAATAATATCGACTGGTAAATCGGTTTTATCGGTTCGGTTCTGGTAATAGCGAAATAAAAACTCTTGATACGCTTCTTGCGGCGTCACGCCTTGCTCTAACGTCACGGTATAAAATTCGGTGTGGATTAACTTCCCATGGCGAACTTTGAGGACCGTAAAATAACCGGCATTCAAATGCCAGGATACGCCAATCACATCTTGCTCCACCGTGGGATCATCCACCATAACTCGCTGGCGTTCCGTAATGGTATGAATGGCAACAATTCTATCGCGAAGCGCCGCAGCAGTTTCAAAATCCATGGCGGTGCTGGCTTTTTTCATTTCGTGTTTTAAGATATTCAACAACTCATCGGCTTGTCCTTTTAAAAGCAGCACGACCTGATCCACCAGTTTTTGATAGTCTTCTTCCGTCACCAGCGCCTGGCAAGGCCCTAAGCAACTGCCGATATGATAATTCATGCAAGGCCGGTCTTTAAACAGCGGTTTTTTACGCTGGCGAAGGGGAAATAGTTTTTTAATCAGATGCAACGTTTCATACATGGCCCCCGGGGTGGCGTAAGGACCAAACGAACGTCCCTTCCTACCGGGCTCTCGTGTGACTATTAAGCGGGGGAATGGTTCGTTGGTTAACACCAACCATGGATATTTTTTATCATCGCGCATCAAAATGTTGTACTTGGGCCGATTGGTTTTAATCAGGTTAGATTCCAGCACCAGGGCTTCAATTTCGGAATGGGTCACCAAAACCGAAATATCGGCCACTTGGCTGACCAGCGATTGAATTCTAGCGGATAAAGCCGAACTTTTCTGGAAATAGCTGGACACCCGATTCTTGAGATTTTTAGCCTTGCCGACATACAGCAAAGTCCCTGAGGTATCTCTAAACTGATACACTCCCGATTTTTGCGGAAGTGATTTTAAAATTTCCTGAACAGCAATAGAATCCATCTCACGATGATTATAATTCCCTATAAGGGCTGCGTCATCTTTTCGGATTTTAATTTTCGGCTCATCAGACTTTTGATCAGCAGTTCTTCGGACGGCGTATCAAACAGCGCCCGGTTGATTTCCTGGGTGATGGGCATGTCGATATCCAGCTTTTCGGCCAGTTGGCAAACGGCTCTTGTGGTGGAAACACCTTCGGCTGTTACTCGAATTTGCGCCAAAACGTCCGGTAATTTTAATCCCTGCGCCAGTAAAAGACCCACTTGAAAATTCCGGCTTAAAGGACTGTTACTGGTGGCCAGCAAATCCCCCAAGCCACTGAGGCCATATAACGTCATTTCTTGCGCCCCCATCCGCAAGCTAAAGCGGGTCATTTCAGCCAGTCCACGGGTAAGCAAGGCAGCTCTGGCATTATCTCCCAATTTTTTTGCCGAGATATAACCACTGGTAATAGCAAAGATATTCTTCAATGCGCCCCCGAGCTCCACACCCGTGACATCCGGATTAGAGTATAACCGGAACTGGTAATCCCGGCTCAACTTGGTTTGCAGCATTTCGGCCACATCCAGATACTCACTGGCAATGGACGCTGCCGTCGGCAAGCCGTAGAGGATTTCCTGAGCAAGCGTGGGGCCGGACATGACCGCCTGGCGATTACGCGGCAGCTCTTCCTGAATGACCTGAGAAAGCCGTTTCAGGCTGGATAATTCGATCCCCTTTGAAGCATTCACAATAACCGTCTTGTTGGAAATCCCGGCTTCTTTCAACACTTTACATGAAGTACGCGTTCCTTCAGCAGTAACAGCCAACACCACGATGTCTGTATCCACCAATACCTCTTTAAGGTCATTGACCAGCATCACAGATTCTGGAAGCTCAATTTTAATGGGAAACGTCACACTACGATTCTGACGCAACGCCTCAATTTTTTCGGGCTTTCGATCCCACATCCAAACGTCTGCCATGCAGGGCTCTTTTGCCCACAACCAAGCAAGGGTCAGTCCCCAACTTCCAGCCCCCATGAGGCCAATTTTCAACTGCTCTGTCATATCCGATTTTCCTGATGATGAATCAATCGGTCGATATTACCGCGGTGCAGGTATATCACATAGATGCAGATAAATCCAGCCAAGACCAGATGACTAAGGGGCCCATGGGCCAGCCAAATAGCCACCGGTAACAGAATAGCGGACAATAGAGAACCAATGGACACATATCGAGTGAGTTTAATCACTACAAACGCCAGCCCTGTCAAAATAATGGCAGGCCAGGGCTCCAATGCAAAAATAACCCCCGAACTGGTAATCACAGACTTCCCCCCTTTGAACCCGATAAAAACAGAGCGACTGTGTCCAATGACAGCCGCAACACCTGCTAAAACCGGTACAATTTGCTGGGGGTCATGAAAAAGTATTTTGGCGCCAGAAACCGCAATTAATCCCTTCAAAAAATCCAACACGAGCGTGGTATATCCAGCCTTTTTTCCCACAACCCGCCGAACATTGGTTGAGCCGACATTCCCACTGCCATGTTCTCGAATATCAATGCCTTTTAGCTGTTTGGCAATAAGATACCCCGTGGGGATCGCCCCAATCAGGTAGGCCAGGATGAGATATAAAGCGGCTCCTATCACTTAAGCCTCCTGTTCACCTTTACCCCGACAGGCCACAACAATCGGCGTGCCTTCATACTCAATACTTTCGCGAAATCGTTTCTCGATATAACGTCGGTAAGTCTCTTTCATCAGTGTATCATTGTTGACGAACAATAAAAATGTCGGGGGTGCCACATCTACCTGGGTGCCATAGTAAATTTTAAGCCGCTTGTTTTTAACCGGCGGTGGAGGGCTCATCGTCATCGCTTCGTGAATCAGCTGGTTAATCATACTGGTTTGAATCCGACGCTTGCGATTTTCCTGAATTTTAAGTGCCTGGCTCAGAATTTTCTCCACCCGATGCCCGGTGATTGCACTCACAAAAATCATGGGCGCAAACTGGGCGTGAGGCACATAAGTATACAACCGTTTTTCATACTCTTTAATGGTCTGGCTGGATTTTTGCGCCACCAGATCCCATTTGTTCACGACGATGAGTAAGCCTTTCCCCGCCTGGTTGCTCGTTTCTATAATGCGTTTGTCCTGATCTTTAATGCCTTCGGTGGCATCAATCACCAACACAGTAACATCGGCCCGTCTCAGAGACCGAATGGCCCGGTCCACCGAAAAAAGCTCGACACCGTAAGCCACTTTAGATTTTTTACGAATCCCTGCCGTGTCCACCAGCGTAAAGGGATGGCCTTCCCACGTAAAATCCACATCGATGGCATCACGCGTGGTACCCGGTGTATCGCTGACAATTTGCCGGTCTTCACCTAGCAAACAATTCACTAATGAGGATTTACCTACGTTGGGACGCCCTACAAAGGCAATATGAAGGGTTTCGGTCTCCTGCAAACTGGTCACGATATTAGGGTCATCCAGATCCTGAACCGCCTTTAGTACTTTATCCAGAAGATCACCCACCCCAACCGTGCCATGCATGGCTGAGACGGGATACGGATCACCCAACCCAAGAGAGTAAAACTCTGCTGCATGGCCCATTTGCTCCCGGTTGTCTATTTTATTGACCACCAGAAACACTGGCTTTTGAATGGGCCTCAGCAGTTTCACCACAGCTTCATCCAATACTGTAATCCCCGTCAGGCCATCGACGATAAACAAAATCACATCGGCCTCTTCCAGGGCAACAATAACCTGTTCGTTGACTTTCTGGCTAAACAGAATTTCTTCCCCCGGTATCAAGCCCCCGGTATCAATTAAGGTAAAGGAATGATTCAACCATTCGGCGTCATAATACGCCCGGTCTCGCGTAACGCCAGGTAAATCGTCCACTATCGCCTTACGAGATCCCACAATGCGATTCACCAACGTGGATTTACCCACGTTTGGCCGTCCAATTACTGCAACAGTCGGGAGTCTCATAACAAGGTCTTTTCTTCTCTTTATCACAGCGTAAAATAAACGGTATGGAAAACAAAGTGTTTGAGAAACCCAAGCCCCTGGTTGGGGTGCTGCAACTCCTGCCGCTTCCGGGCTCTGTGGGGTGGAAGGGCAGAATTGATCAAGTGATTGCCCGTGCCGAACAAGAGGCCACCGCCATGGCGACCGGTGGGCTGGATGCCTTGCTGGTAGAAAACACATGGGATATGCCCTACCCGGCTGATCGCATGGATATGGCAGGCGCCGTTGCCATGGGACTGATTATCCGCCGTATTATGCACTTCACAAACCTGCCCATTGGGATTAACGTACTTCGTAACGACCCTGAAACCGCCCTCGCGATTGCGATGAACGTGGGCGCCAAATTTATCCGGGTACCTTTACTCACTGGCGCCGCGCTCTCGGAAACCGGTATTCTGGAAGGCCGTTATGCCCAGCTTGCCGTTTACCGACAAAAATTAATGGCCGATAACATTGCCGTTTACGCTGATATCTCGTTAGGAAAAGCGATGCCCTTGCTCCCTGTCACATTAAAAACACTGGCCCAGCAGGCGCTGTCGATTGGGCAAGCCGATGGCTTGATCTTAACGGATTCCAATTTATCCCCGGCTGATATTCAAGAAGTAAGCCATGGTCTGGATGCTCCCGTATTATTTGATTTCCCGCATGATGTGGAACATCTTAGCCCTTATCTGGAAGCCGCCGATGGGTTGATTTTATCGAACGCCATGAAAAAATCATCGGTGACCATGCAAGATTTAAAACCCACTGTGGACTTAACCAAAGTAGAAGAAGCCACCGCTTCAGCAGAAATAATTCGGAATCAGTTGGTTGGAGTTTAACTTATGTACAAAGAAACTGGCGGTATAAGGTATGGGTCAATGAATGCAAGCTGGCCTTTGGCCTCAATCATACTGACTGATGAATCAATACAAATCAATATTTTGGGAATTAAATCTATTTTATTTGCCAAAGCAGATATTCTTAATTTACAAAAATGCAAGGGTATATTTTCGACAGGGTTAAAAATTGAGCATAAAATAAATAATTATCCTTCATTCATTGTCTTTTGGACCTTTAATATAAATAAATTAATTGAACAACTAGGCACTCATGGTTATACCCTCTCCGAAGAAACCGCCTCTTATTTTGATTATTCGTCAAAAGGAGGACCATCCTTATTTAATAAACTGTTCATCGGAATAATGCTGCTTTTTACTGGGTTAATAATCATTTTCATTCTCAGTTTTTTTCGATTTTAAGCATTTTAGGTTTATTTTTCTATGTGTAGGTTTGAAGATAAATTTAAGCACCAAACTTAAATTTTCCAGAGCAATAACTTATGCCCCCTGCAAAGGATGAGGTTTTCCTTGAACCGGGATATCCCAAAGACCTTTTGCCAAAATATCTTGCCATGAATTTTTTGTAATTTTAGGGGTTAGACTTTGATCTTGATACAAGCCTTCATAAGCTTTGCCCTGGGGCAATATAGAAGGGCTTTGGGGAAACGATTTTGAAATTCCTACCATAATGCTCTCAACTCCTTAATCTGTCACTTAAAAAATATTCTGAGATTAATCTCTTGTAGGTCGTAAATGAATGCCGGTATCGGTGTAAAGATCGACCAGTTTTTGAAAAAAAGATGGATCGGACATGCCTTCCAGTTCTAGCATCAAGCTTGCCCCTTCCGGTAAATCCATTAAAATATCTCTGTCCCAAAATAGGTTCTTTTCGTTCATTCAATATCCGCTCTAATCAAATACTATCTCTACATGAATAAAACCCCCCAAGCCTTGAGTTTGTGCTACCAAAACCCAATCTTTATACTTTCTTAAGACTTGGCTGACTTACATATTCTGAAAACCCGGACGTGGTTTTAACAGAGGAAGGATAAAAAACCCAACAGGGCGGGTTTTCAACAGAGACCTCTTCTATGGTGACATGAGAGCAGGCTTGATAGAGCATGCTAAGCCCCAGAAAGACACAGAGACCGGGGATAAAAAACAATCCTATAATGCTAAGACACAGGACAAAGCCCAATGCAAAACCCATCAATCCAATTGCGGCAATGGAGACAGCGACCTTCAGCCATCGCCTGGAGAAGCTTATTGCCTCACCTTGTAATCGCCAAATATAACCCAATCCCTGAGCCAACAGGAACAAGAAAACAAGTGGGCCCGGGAACAAAGCCACCTGCAAACTGGAAGCTCGAATACCCACCACAAATAAAAATCCGCCGCTGACAATAACCCAGAACAGCAGTCCTAAAAGCGTAAAGACACCCGGCAAAATAAAGACAGGACACCATTGGTTTGGCTTAAGCGGGTAAAATAATGAACACAGCCAACTCATAACTTACTCTTGTCTTGAGCGCGTCCACGGACTGCCATTAATGGGAGCTTTCCCCGACTGCTGCATGGCAGGTAAAACCATAACATTTGTAACCGGCATGACCGAAACTTCCTTGGGTCTTGCCGGCTGAGGAGAAGCAATTCTCACAGAAAGAGACCAGTAGGGAGACATCAGATTACACCATGTAATGATTCCTGCCATACAAAGCATGGGATACCCCACAAATGTAACCGTAGCCAAAGAAGCCATAAAGAGATAAAGCAAACCCAGAACCATGCCTAGCATTGAAACGCCTACCAAGGGGAGATAATTTTTAACGGTGATTTCAAAGCTCTCCGGAATAACCCGAAGAAAGGCGGATATTGTTTTTTCCTGACTGGCCAATGCAAAGGGCA
>Ga0206873_1268_pt1 | contig 13081 bp, 11 predicted proteins | sample Alteio_BWOrgCont_11_FD_152631 | JGI IMG/M metagenome (GOLD analysis project Ga0206873, IMG submission 152631) | Enriched cells from forest soil in Barre Woods Harvard Forest LTER site, Petersham, Massachusetts, United States -... | ecosystem: Environmental > Terrestrial > Soil > Temperate forest >...
TACAAAAGGATGTAAGAAATAAATCATAACCCTGCTTGATTGAGTATCAAAAGCAGGATCGAAATATTGTCCGGCAATGCCGGGAAAAAACCAAATGGTTATGTACAAGCCCAGAATACTAAGGATCAACAATACGATCCCTGCAACCAATGCTGATAAGGCTATTTTTTTCATCGCCTATTTATTTTTTTGATACAATTTCCTGTTTGTAAATTCTTCCTTGTTAGTCAATATTACTTTTAATGTTTTTTCTTTAGCGGCATTGCCAAATGCTTCATATGCCTCCATTATTTGGTCTAGTTTGAACCTGTGAGTAATTAATTTTTTTGGTTCAATTTTTTTAGATTGAACGGTTTTAAAAAGCATGGGTATTGTTACCGTATCAACAAGGTGAGTAGTGATCGTTAAATTTTTCGACCACAATGTTTCCAGGTGAAGTGTCACACTTTTTCCATGAACTCCTATATTCGCTATATGTCCGCCTGCGCAAACAATAGATTCGCATAATTCAAAAGTTGGTACAATGCCGACAGCCTCTATGGCAACATCAACACCTTTGTCATTTGTAAGGCTCATTACTTTATCGAGTGCATTTTCAGTTGAGCTATTTATGATGTGGGTTGCTCCAAATGTTTTTGCAACCGCCAGGCGGTTATCATCCATATCTATTACAATGATCTCCGCAGGAGAATAAAACTGAGACGTTAATAATGCCGCCATTCCTATTGGGCCGGCACCTATAATAGCAATAGTATCGCCGGGCTTTACTTTTCCACTTAATACACCACATTCGAAACCGGTGGGCAGCACATCGCTAAGCATTACCATCGCTTCTTCATCTGCATCAGCAGGAATAGGATAAAGGCTGTTATCAGCATATGGAATCCTTACATATTCTGCCTGCGTACCGTCAATAAGATTACCAAGTATCCAACCGCCTTTTTCACAATGAGAATACATGGCTTTCTTACAGTTTTCACATTTGCCGCAAGAAGTGATGCAAGATATTAATACATGGTCGCCTTTTTTAAAGTTGGCAACTGCACTTCCTGCCTCATCTATAATTCCAATGCCTTCATGGCCGATAATTCTGCCATCGGTAACCGCAGGAAGATCCCCCTTCATTATATGCAGGTCTGTCCCGCAAATAGTGGTCTTCAAGATTTTAACTATGGCATCTGTTGGTTCTTTTATTGCTGGTTTTGGAACTTCCTCCCAGGCTTTTTTGCCGGGGCCGTGATAAACTAATGCTTTCATATTTATAAGTAAAAAGATTGTTAAGTAGTTACCGGGCAAAATTGGGCTTATCCAATGCCTGGAGCATTACACATGGGTCGAGAAATGTTACACATTTCTCATATTGAAGAATTATTTTAACATTCTTTAATTCCCTTTCTCCATTCTTTTGCCTAACTTTGTTTTAATGAAATTTTTGGCAGGCATATTATTACTCTACTTTTCTTCGCTGATAGCCCAGCCTATGATTACGTTGGTACATAATAGGCTAACGAAGGAAAAGCAAGCATATACAATGGCTTGTTGCCAAAACATAAAGCGCCCGAAAAGAAACAAGCCCCAAGACTACCCTTTGGATGTTGCGCTAATGACATGACAAATCCATTTGCACAATGTTGCTGCTGTATCGGATTCATCCCTGTACAACAAACTACAGGAATTACTATTCTACCTAACTCAACTATTCTCGTCTATAAAGACACAAAGGGATTAATTCCCAATTATTCTTCCGACTGCTGGCGACCGCCTGAATTAGCTGCCTGACCTAAACAGCATTAATTCTCGGAATAATAAATATTAAATTTAAAATTATGAAACGTAAAATTTTAATGGCAGGCACAGCTATGTTACTATCACTGGCTGCAATTGCCGGCAACAGCACAAAAGCTAAAAGCTGTTGTAATGGGAGCACCTGCGTAAAAGCATGCTCAACAAAATGCGTTTGCGATTCTAAAAAATGCAGTCCTGCAGCTTGCACGTCTACGACTTGTAAGTGTCATAAATAAGCATTTAATAGCAAACTAAAATGAGAAGAGTCCCGGCATACTGTCGGGACTCTTCTCATTTCAATATTTTATCAATCTTAGTTAGGAATTACCGACTTCAGTACCTGCTGATTAATATTTACAGGATATTTTGCATGCAAGTCTTTTAACCATTGATCCATTAGATAGTTTTGGTAATTGGTGGTCATCAATCCCCTAACTGCATCCAATTCTTTTGGCTGAGGAGGCAGAACTGCTTTCACATTAACGAAAACAACTTTACCATCTTTGTCCATATCTTCCGAGATTCCCTTTTTCCAATTGGTAGCATCCACCATCATTCTTCACATATTTATTGCCGGTAATCGCAAGTGAATTTGCAGCTTTACCATTTACGGCAGCCAGAATATCCTTGTCTGCTTTCCCTTCTTTCATCATTTTCCTCACTTCCTTTGATACTTCTTTTGTTGAACAGGTATATACAGAAGCGTCGCAACGTTCGGGCCACTTATTGTCGTTTTGGTGCATTTGGTAGAAACTTCTTAATCCGGCGGTATCCTTTAATGCTTTTGACCATACCATTTGATCGGTAATATCAAAAAGCAAGATGCCATCCCTATATTGCAGCAACATGTCGGCAAATTTTGGGTCTTCTTTTTCCAGGTGATCCTTTTTAAATTTCAGTACTTCCTGTTTTACATATTTAGGGTAAAGTATATCTACAGCATGTTCGCCGCCTTTATCATCTCCGTTTAGTTGGTTTTTGGCTGCATACGCTGCAAAATCCTCCTGTGTATAATTCATTCCGCCCAAAGAAAATAGGGGTGAAGTATGCCCCTTCACTTTATCGGCCGACCATTTGCCTTTATAGAATGACTCATCTATCCAGGAAGCAAATTCCTTTTTGGCCTCCGGAAATTCTTTAAAATTATATTGTTTTTTTACTTCGCCCACCAATGCATCAACCGCTGCTTCAGAGCGGGGATCCTTCATAATCCTGGTGGTTATCTCATCTTTTACAGAATCAAAAGGCTGTATGGGTTTTTTGCCTTCCAGTTTTATAATATGCCATCCAAAGGCAGTTTTAACTTCTGCAACATCGCCCACTTTTTTTAATCCAAAGGAAGCGCTTTCAAATTCCGGAACCTTTGCCATCCGGCCGGCACCAAACCAGGGAAGAACACCACCTTTTTTAGCGGTATATTGATCTTGTGAGTATTTTTTAGCCAATTCGGAAAAATCCTGGCCTTGTTGTACCAATTGGAAAATAGAATCGGCTTTGGTTTTTATTCTTATAGAATCGGCCGGTTTCATATTCGCAGTTGTGCGAATCATGATGTGTGCCACTTCAATCTGCCCAACATCGGGCTTTTTATCAATTACCTTTATAATATGATAGCCAAATTGTGTGCGTACAGGTTTCGATATTTCGCCCGGTTTAGTAACATAGGCAACCGATTCAAAGGGATATACCATACCCATGCCGGTGAAATAACCAAGGCTTCCGCCTTTGGTAGCAGAATAGGTATCATCGGAATATTTGGTGGCTGCTGCTTCAAAGGTGGTATCTTTTTTCAATATCTTTTCACGTATCCTCGTTATCTTTTTATAGGCGGCAAGCGTATCGGCCGGTGAAGCATCCGGGGCAAGCCTAATAAGGATATGCTCAGCCTTTATATCCCATTTTGTTCTTTCATACGCTTCTTTTATCAGTTGATTCTCAACCATGGTATCGCGCATTTTTGGCTCTGCAAGCTTATCACGGTATTCTGTCATTTCCTGTTTAAATGAAGCTGTTGTATCCAAATGGGCATCTATAGCAGCGCTCACTTTAAGACGGAAGTCAACAAAAAGCTTCATATAGTTATCGAGCGCTTTAGGGTTCTTAAGCGAATCTTTGGAAAGATTGTTGTAATACATGGCCTTAAATTCGCTCACAGGAACCGATTGGTTTCCAACTGTCATAAGAATTTGAGGATCATTAACCTGAGCGCTGGAAATAGCTGTAAGCGCTGAAAGCAAGGAGACTAGAAAGATGTTTCGTTTTATCATGGTTTGATTAATTATGCTTATGTTTAGTAAAAACGGAGCGCAAAAGTAATAATTTTGATGAATTAATGGAGAAAAATATCAATAGATACTTGGCAAAGAGTCTGCTTGAGGCCATTTATGGCATCTACTAAACAAAATACAATAACTTAGCCCACTTAACTGCCTAAATATACTAACGAAACAAGCTAAAAGGATATGTCTAAACTAAAACTAAATCGCGCTGTAGCATTCATTGACCTTGAAACTACGGGAATTAATATCGCATCCGACAGGATTGTGGAAATTTCCATTGTTAAATTATTGCCGGACGATAGCACCCATACTGAAACTTTCCGCATAAACCCTACCATTCCTATTCCGGCAGAAGCATCTGCTATTCATGGTATTTTTGATAAAGACGTGAAGGACTGCCAGACTTTCAAGCAATTAGCACCTGCTCTTTTAAAAATATTGGACCAATGCGACCTGGCAGGATATAACTCTAATAAGTTTGATGTGCCTTTATTGGTAGAGGAGTTTTTGAGGGCTGAAGTGGATTTTGATATTGAAAACCGCAAACTAATTGACGTTCAAAATATATTCCATAAGATGGAACAACGTACCCTTGCCGCGGCTTATAAGTTCTACTGCCACAAAGACCTCACAGGTGCGCATGGCGCTGAGGCAGATGCTAAAGCCACCTATGAAATACTACAGGCCCAATTGGAAAAATACGATAGCCTGGAAGGGAATGTAGCTTTTCTGCAAAAATTCAGCTCCAATAATGATTCCGTTGATTTAGCAGGACGCATTGTACGCGATAAAAAAGGGATAGAGGTTTTCAACTTCGGGAAACACAAAGGCAAGCCCGTTGCCGAAATATTTAAAAGCGAACCTTCTTATTATAATTGGATGATGGATGGGGATTTTCCGCTATCTACTAAAAGGGTGATTACTAAGTTACGGTTGAAGGCGTTTAATAAGTAACGATTTACTCCGCATAAATCTTCTCCACCGAAAACTTATACTTTTCCATAATAAATTTACGCTTGGGTTTAAGCGTAGGTGTCAGTTCTCCACCGTCAATGGTCCATTCATCAGGAAGAAGTTCAAAGCGTTTTATTTGTTCCACGTGTCCGAAACTCACATTCAACCGGTCTCTTTCCGCTTCAAATAGTTTATGCACTTTATCATTTTGAATAAGCATTCTATGTTCGGTTATGGGAACATTATTTTGCTTACACCATTCTTCCAAATTATGAAAATTGGGAACAATTAATGCCCCGGTAAATTTACGTCCGTCGCCCACAACCATTATTTGAGATATATAGGGCGATTCTTTCATCTTGTTTTCAATGGGTTGTGGAGCTACATATTTTCCTCCCGATGTTTTTAATAATTCTTTTTTCCGGTCCGTTATCATCAAAAACTTGTCCTTAAATACGCCTATATCACCTGTGTGAAACCATCCATCCTTATCTATAGTTTCCGCAGTAAGATCGGGACGTTTATAATAGCCCATCATCACATTAGGGCCTTTGCATAATATTTCTCCATCCTCAGCCATTTTTACCTGCACTCCCGGAATAATTGGGCCAACCGTACCAAATTTTGCTCCACCGGGTTCCAAAATATTTACTGAAATAACCGGAGAAGTTTCGGTAAGCCCATACCCTTCTAATACCGGTATTCCTGCCGCCCAAAATATTCTTTGTAATCTCGGTTGGAGCGGAGAACTGCCCGATGCAATTACTTTCACATTTCCTCCAATAGCTGCCTGCCATTTCTTAAAAACAAGCTTTCGTGCAATGCCCAACTTGAAATCATACCACCATCCATTGGCGTGATCCATTTCATAGCGCACACCTAAATCAACCGACCAAAAGAAAAGTTTCTTTTTTATACCTGTCAAAGTATTTCCAACAGCCAACACTTTGTCGAATATTTTTTCCAATACCCTTGGAACGACAACAAATATTTCGGGTTTCACTTCTTTCAGATTTTCACCAATGGCATCAATACTTTCAGCATAATAGACAGAAATGCCAAGGTACTGATAGAGATAATTCAGCATACGCTCATATACATGACAAAGCGGAAGAAAACTCAATGCCCTGCCATGTTCCCGAACAGGTACAAATACCTTTGCAGCCAGAACATTGCTTACCAAATTATTATGTGAAAGCATTACTCCCTTTGGAGTTCCCGTGGTTCCGGAAGTATATATAAGGGTAGCTAAATCAGCAGGGCTTATCGATTTTTTTATGGATTCTAACTTTTCAGAGTTTGGATTTTTCTCTCCAATGCTCAGTAATTCTTTCCAATGTTTTGCACCAGTTATTTCATCAAAGGTATAAATGTCTCTTATGGTAGGAACCTCTTTTGCTATTGCACTTATTCTGTCGTATAACTTCTTATCGGAAACAAAAACATGTGCAATCTCTGCATCCTTAAAAATGAATTTATAATCGTCGTCGCTTATCGTTGGATAAATTGGCACATGCACAGCTCCTGTCATTAATATGGCCATATCTGCAAAGTTCCATTCAATACGGTTATTGGAAGATATACTGGCAACTTTATCTCCTTTATTAATTCCTGCATTTATAAATCCGTATGCCAAATTTTCGGCGGTGGAAATAAATTGTTCCGTACTTATTTTAAGCCAAGTTCCATTTACCTTTGAAGCAATACAATCTTCTTTCGGGAATTTTTCTTTTTGAAGGTAAGGGATGTCGAATATGCGCATGGAATTCATGGAAGTATTTTTAAAATTTGATTACAGATTGCAATGTACAAATATCTGATAAATTAGCTTTTATTACCAATTAGCTGACGATTGTCAAAAAACAATGCATTTTGTTAATATGTTTATGCATCATGGCATAGGTATAAATCCCTAAATTCGCAACCGAAAAAATACATCATGCCAAGGGATAAAAGCATAAAATCTGTACTCATCATAGGAAGCGGCCCAATTATTATCGGTCAGGCTTGCGAGTTTGACTACGCCGGTTCACAAGCATCGCGTTCATTAAGAGAAGAAGGGATAGAGGTTTCACTCATCAACTCCAATCCTGCCACTATTATGACCGATAAGGTTACCGCGGACCATATCTACTTGCTGCCGCTAACTGTTAGTTCCATAGTTAAGATATTAGAGGAGCGTAAAATAGATGCCGTTCTCCCCACCATGGGTGGACAGACTGCCCTTAACCTCTGCATCAAAGCAGATGAAATGGGCATCTGGAAAAAGTATGGTGTTCGTATGATCGGTGTTGACATCCATACTATTGAAATAACTGAAAACAGGGAGAAATTCCGCAAGTGCATGGAGGAAATTGGCGTTGGTTGTGCTCCTTCCGCTATTGCCAATTCTTTTTTGAGAGGTAAAGAAATCGCACAAGATATTGGGTTCCCTCTGGTTATCAGGCCTTCTTATACACTTGGAGGTACAGGAGCATCCTTCTCATATACTGCAACAGGATTTGAGGATGCACTTAAACGAGGCCTTGAGGCTTCTCCTATACATGAGGTTTTGATTGATAAAGCTATGATTGGCTGGAAAGAATTTGAACTAGAGCTTTTACGTGACAATAACGATAATGTAAATATCATTTGTTCTATAGAGAACTTTGACCCTATGGGAATACATACTGGTGATTCCATTACGGTTGCACCTGCCATGACACTTTCCGATACTACTTACCAAAAGATGCGTACCATGGCCATACGGATGATGCGCTCCATCGGGAATTTTGCCGGAGGTTGTAATGTGCAGTTTGCTGTAAGCCCTGATGAAAAGGAAGATATTATTGCTATTGAAATAAATCCAAGGGTATCGCGTTCCTCAGCATTGGCATCTAAAGCAACCGGATATCCGATTGCTAAAATAGCAGCCAAACTGGCTATAGGTTATAACCTGGATGAATTAAAAAATCAAATTACACTAAGCACCTCTGCGTTTTTTGAACCAACACTTGATTATGTGATTGTAAAAATACCACGCTGGAACTTCGACAAATTTAAAGGAGCTAAGCGCGAGTTAGGATTGCAAATGAAATCAGTTGGGGAGGTGATGGCCATCGGGCGCAGTTTCCAGGAAGCTCTGCAGAAAGCCTGCCAATCGCTAGAAATAAAGAGAAACGGATTAGGAGCCGATGGAAAAGAATTAAAAAAACAAGACGAGCTTATTGAAAGTCTTGCACACCCAAGTTGGAACAGGCTTTTTCATGTTTATGACGCTCTGAAACTTGGCATCCCTGTAAAGACTATTCAGAAGTTAACTCAAATAGACCCTTGGTTCCTGCGCCAGATAGAGGAATTGGTTGTAATGGAAAAGGATATAGAGAAATATACCATCAGTAATATTCCACGTGAAGTAATGCTGGAAGCAAAACGAAAAGGATATGCAGACAGGCAACTGGCTCACATATTGCGTTGCCTTGAAAGCGAAGTGTTTGCGAAACGTAGAGAAGAATTCGGTATTAAACGGGTGTATAAAATGGTGGATACCTGCGCCGCAGAATTTGAAGCTAAAACTCCCTATTTCTATTCCACTTTTGAAGAGGAAAATGAATCTATCGTTTCCGATAAAAAGAAAATTGTGGTGCTTGGTTCAGGCCCCAACCGTATCGGCCAGGGTATAGAATTTGATTATTCATGCGTACACGGTGTGCTTGCAGCTAAAGAATGCGGGTACGAAACCATTATGATAAACTGCAACCCTGAAACGGTATCTACGGATTTTAATGTAGCTGACAAACTTTATTTTGAACCAGTTTTTTGGGAGCATATTTATGAGATCATCTTGCATGAAAAGCCTGAAGGCGTTATTGTGCAGCTCGGCGGGCAAACAGCTCTCAAGCTCGCTGAAAAATTAGAACGTTACGGAATAAAGATTATCGGCACCAGTTTTCAAGCCCTTGATCTGGCGGAAGACAGAGGCAAATTCTCTGCACTATTGCGCGATAACAAAATCCCATATCCTGAATTTGGAGTAGTAGAAACAGTTGATCAAGCGTCTGAATTTTCAAAAAATCTGACCTTCCCGCTACTCGTTCGTCCTTCTTATGTGTTAGGCGGACAAAGCATGAAAATTGTAATTAACGAAGAAGAACTGGAGCAACATGTAATTGCATTGTTGGAAGATATACCGGGAAATCAAATACTCATTGACCACTTTTTAGAAAATGCCATAGAAGCAGAAGCCGATGCTATTTGCGATGGTAAGGACGTTTACATTATCGGCATTATGGAGCACATTGAACCTGCCGGAATTCACTCGGGAGATTCATTTGCTGTGCTGCCACCGTTTGATCTGGATGATAAAGTCATAAAACAAATTGAGGACCATACTCGTAAAATTGCTATTGCACTAAAAACAGTAGGATTGCTCAATATTCAATTTGCCATAAAGAATGGGATAGTATATATTATTGAAGCCAATCCCCGTGCATCACGTACAGTTCCATTTATCTGTAAGGCATACGATGAACCATACGTAAACTACGCGACCAAAATAATGCTGGGAGCAAAAAAAGTAAAAGACTTTAAATTCAATCCCCGCAAAAAAGGATATGCGATAAAGGTTCCGGTATTCTCATTCGATAAGTTTGCGGAAGTGAAGAAGGAGTTAGGCCCTGAAATGAAATCTACAGGAGAAGCAATCCATTTTATTGATGACCTTACGGATGAGTACTTTATTGATGTGTATTCCCAAAGGAATTTGTACCTGAGCAGGTAGAAGGAATTACATAAACCCCAACTCCAACTGAGCTACTTCGCTCATCATCTCTTTTTCCCAGGGTGGGTCAAAGGTTAGGTCAATTTTAGCACTGTTAACACCCTCTAAGTCTTTTATCTTTTGTTCTACTTCTACCGGTAATGATTCTGCCACGGGACAAGAAGGAGAAGTAAGTGTCATAGTAACTACAACATCATTTGTTTCATTTACATTCACTTCATAGATGAGCCCTAATTCCCAAATATCTACAGGTATTTCAGGGTCATAGCAGGTTTTAAGCATATCCACTACTTTGGTGCTTAATTCTGTATTTACTGAATTGATTATTGCCGGCATCTTATTTTTTTATTGAGGCTTGTTGAGCAAGTGCGTCAAATTTAATCTGCTTTATCATAGCGGTGAGTCCATTGGAACGGGTAGGTGAAAGATGCTCATGCAATCCAATCTTATCAATGAAGCTGATATCCGCTTTTATAATTTCTTCGGGTGTATGTCCCGAAAAAACTCGTATTACCAAGCCCACCAGCCCTTTGGTAATAATAGCATCACTGTCTGCCGTGTAAAAAATATGCCCCTCTTTCAACTCCGAATGTAACCATACTTTACTCTGGCAACCTTTTATCTCGTGGGCCTCATCTTTGTATTTTTCATCAATCTTTGGCACAGAATTTCCAATTTCTATAATATGTTCGTATTTCTCCATCCATTCCGGGAAGACTTCAAATTCTTCCACAATTTCCTGTTCTGTTTCCTCAATTCTCATATTACTTCAGCATACTTATAGCCTTATTCAAGGCCTTTTCAAAAACATCGATCTCCTCAAAGGTATTATAAAATGCAAAGGAGGCCCTTACAGTTCCGGGGATTTTATAGAAGTCTATCAGCGGTTGGGTGCAATGGTGCCCCGTACGGACCGCTACACCTTGTTTATCTAACAATATTCCGATATCAGAAGGGTGTATTCCTTCCACAATAAATGATATTACCGCCGTTTTATGTTGTGCGGTTCCAATAATTTTTAAGCCTTCTATTTTCTCCAATTTTCCGGTTGCATACAAAAGCAGATCCTGTTCATGTTTTGCAATTTTATCAAGTCCAATTTTATTTATATACTCAATTGCTTTCGCCAAGACAATAGATGCTTCAATATTAGGGGTTCCGGCTTCAAATCGCAAAGGAGCATCGTTATAGGTGGTCTTTGCAAGCGTTACCTGCTTGATCATTTCCCCTCCACCCTGGTATGGTGGCATTTGATTTAACCATTGAGTCTTCCCGTACAACACACCTATGCCGGTTGGACCAAACAATTTATGCCCTGAAAAGCAATAAAAATCCACATCCAGTTTTTTCACATCCACTTTCATGTGTGGGACAGCCTGTGCTCCGTCTAATAAAACAGGGGTATTATTTGCGTGGGCTAACGCAATTATTTCTTCCACCAGATTAATGGTGCCTAACGTATTCGATACATGATTAACAGCCACCAGCTTGGTTTTGGAAGAAAGTAGCTTTTTAAATTCCTCCATCTTCAACTCACCTTTTTCGGTGATTGGAATAAATTTAAGTATGGCACTCTTGCGCTCGCAAAGCATTTGCCAGGGCACTATATTGGAGTGGTGCTCCATTTGTGAGATGATAATTTCATCTCCATTTTTTACAAATGCTTCTCCAAAAGAAAATGCTACAAGGTTGACTGCTTCTGTAGTTCCCCGGGTATAAATAATTTCATCGTGTGATGCATTAAGATGTGCAGCAATAACTTTCCTTGATTCCTCAAACTCGTTTGTAGCCTTATTGCTCAGGTAGTGTATGCCGCGGTGTACATTACTGTTTGTTTCTCTATAATATCTTTCAATAGCATTGATTACCGCCAAAGGTTTTTGAGAAGTGGCCGCATTATCAAAGTAAATAAGCTGCTGACCGTGAACTTTAGTATGTAGTATAGGAAAGTCCTTGCGGATAGCTTCAATATCTAGTTCGTTGTCCACTATTTTTGATTTTATGGCAATATCCATGATGAAAAAATTATTGGATATTTTCTGCTATTTTTTGTTCTATAAGCGTTCTGAAAGTATCATTCTTTATAGTATTGCTGACTTCTTTTGCAAATGCTTGCAATAAAATATTCTTTGCTAGTTTTTTCATTCAATCCCCTGGAACGCATATAGAATAATGCTTCTTCATTCAACTTGCCGGTTGTAGTTCCGTGTGTGCAACGCACATCATCGGCATAAATTTCAAGTTGTGGCTTAGTATTGATAGTAGCTTTATCTCCCATCAAAATATTCTTGTTGGATTGATATGCATTTGTTTTTTGGGCGTCGCGGTATACCAATATTTTTCCGTTAAACACACCTGTAGCATTATCTGCAATCACTCCTTTATAAAGCTCGTTGCTAAAACAATTTGGTGCCCGGTGTTCCACCATAGTATGGTTATCGGTATGATGATTTTCCTTTACTATAAACAATCCATTAAGATGCACTTCTGCATTTTCTCCATTAATAAAAACCGTGGGATCATTGCGAACCAAGCCACCACCTAGCGAAATGGCAACACTGTTCATCCGGCTTCCGGTATTTACCGTAAAGTGGCGTACATCATTTCGTTGCGATAAAACATCTTCATCCTGCAAAATATAATTTTCCAGTGAAGCATTATCTTCTATATAAAATTCAGTGGCTAAATTAGTAAATATTTTACCTTCTTGCTTGACAGAATGATAGGATTCTACCAGCATGAAATCAGCATTCTTGTGGAGATATACAAGGTGACGCGGATTATATAAATTTTTGGCCTCGCCTGTACAAATATTTGCAATGTGTACAGGTACAGGGCAAATAAAATTTTCTGGGATGCTGATAAAAATACCGTCACCTGCAAGGGCTGCATTCATCATTGCAAGCGGGTTTATTGTCGTCTCCAGTCCCGCATTAAATTGCTTTATTGCAACAGCATTTCCTTCTTCAAGAGCTTTGAATAAACTCTTGATTGTTACTTCTTCCGGAAGTTTTTTTAAGCGGGAATATTCAGGACTATACTTACCATTCACCAACACAACCGATACAAAATCATCGGTCAGTAAATGTTCAATCTCATCTTTCTTTATGCCTGCAGAGCCGTTCTTTGCAATGTAATCTTCTTGCAGGTAAGAACGTAAGAGTGTGTATTTAAAATCTTCCGTTCTTCTGTCAGGCAGGCCAACAGCCGCGAAATTTTCTTCTGCTTTTTGTTGTTTATTTTTTGCAACCGGATTTGCATCGCTCAAACGAGATCCTGCTTCGCCTATCCACTTATTAAGAAT
>Ga0206873_1203_pt2 | contig 13071 bp, 6 predicted proteins | sample Alteio_BWOrgCont_11_FD_152631 | JGI IMG/M metagenome (GOLD analysis project Ga0206873, IMG submission 152631) | Enriched cells from forest soil in Barre Woods Harvard Forest LTER site, Petersham, Massachusetts, United States -... | ecosystem: Environmental > Terrestrial > Soil > Temperate forest > O...
TATCTGACTGGTTATGACATTTCATGAATGAATAAAAAATATTTGCATCGTAATCGTGTAAGCAATCGAAAGCAGATGCCATTGAGCCTGATCGACTCGACAGATTCAAGAAGAAGGGCGAACGGATCTGAATGGAACTTCTTATAGGCGTAAGCGCGTTTTGTGCCAAACCGATAGGCAGCGCTTGCATAGACTTGCCCCTGATCGAAAGAGGAAAGTGTGCAAAATGTTGCATGTAAAGTTCCAAAGATTTCCGCTTTGGACGAAAAAGATTGAGGGCAAAGCGGACGGCGACGCTCTTGTATCGCCTATTTCGGCTCCGTGATTTCCAATTCGGCTGGACGAGCCGAGGCAGTTACGTCGGGATCGTAGTACTCATACACGCGTGACTCAAAGCTGTGAGCGCGGATGGGGTACTTGGCGCGAAGGCGGAAGGCGACGGTTGTGGCCTGGTTGGCGGCGAGCGAGTTGAAGTAGAGAATAGCCTGCGTGGCTGTGAGCGAAAACTTCTCGAGGCGGCCGCTCGGCCGTCCAGCGGTTTTCTCCTGGAGAGACTGCAAATCTTCGCTGAGCAGTTCGAAGCCGGGAGGAATGCCGAGGTCGACCATGACCATGTTGGCGGTCATGGGCTGATTATTTTTTATGGTTGCGGTCGCGGTGGCAATATCGTTCTGCGCAAGACGGGTGCGGTCGTAAGTTACGACTATTGTCAGAGGCTCTCTCTGTGGCGCTTGTTGCCAGGGCGTGAAGTAGCGGCCGACAACCTGGTAGGCGAGCGTGCCTGCGCCGTCAAATTTCAGCTGAAGCGATGCAGGCTTGATCGGATCGATGCCACTGAAGACGAACTGGTGAAGCAGGTCGTTATTATCCGCGTTCAACTTTAGAGATTCTACCGGCTTGCCATTGAGGACGATCTCTAGAGAGCCGGTCACGTCAGAGGCGCTCAGTTGGGTGGAGAGCAGAAGAGCGCGCAGGGCCATAATAGTGGCCTGCGTGTTGCCCCAGTTGCCGGAGGCATCTTTTCTGGAGGAGATGAAGTTGAGTGCCTTGCGGGCAATCTCGGAGGCCTGTCCCCATTTGAGCAGCGCCTGCGTGGCAAGGCCCGTGGTCTCGATCACCGCGCTCTGGCCGGTGGAGTAGACACCGGTGTCCTCGGCTGTCCACGAGACTTGATCGTCTTTTCCTTGATCTTGCTTTTCTGTGCGCGCGTCCATGAGGGCTTGCATCGAACGGCTGGTGAAATCGCGATCCTTGCCGTAATCGGCGGCGAAGTTCGCGATGACCGCGAGAGTGTACGTATCCGGCTTGGAATCGGCATGAGACTCGATGTAGCTTTTGGCCTTTTCAATGGCGGGGCCCTGATAACCAGTGTTGGCGAGAGACCATGCAATGTAAGCGGTGATGCGCAAGACGTCGGAGTTGTAGCGATTCGTCGCGCCTTCGTTGATAAAGGAGGCGTCTGGCTTCCAACTGCCGTCGGCCTGCTGCTGGCCGGCCAGCCATTGGGCGGTTCGCTGTATCAGCCGCGAATCAACCTCTGAGACCTTGGCCATGTCGTTGAACTCCATGAGCCCGTAAGCCGTGAGTATCTTGTTGGCGGGCGCTTGACCGAACCAGGAGAATCCGCCCCCGGGAACCTCAAACGTGAGCAGACGCTGGTAGCCATTGGCAATGTAACCTTCCGCCTTGGCATGAATCTCCGGCGTAAGTTTGTTGGTGCTCTTCATGTAATCCAGCGCGAGCACGTTGGGGTAAGTGCTGGATGAAGTCTGCTCAAAGCAGCCGCCGGGCATACGGAGAATGCTGTCCATGCCTTCGACAATCTGGCTCATCGGTCCGGGATAGAGACGGACCAGAATGCTCGTGGCGTCTGGAATGGCAGTCGCCGGAAATTTGAGATCGTGCTGGACGCTCGATGCGAGGCGTCCATTCAACACGATGTTCTGTTCCTGCCCGTTGGGGACCACTTCAATTTCACGAACGACGATGTCCTGGCGCGCGACGGCTCCTTTCCCGTCCCGCATCTGGGCCGATAGCGTGAGCTTGAATTTGCCGATGCGGTTGGCGTTGAGGGTAAATTGCGAGCTCCCAATGCGGCCTGATTCGGCAGAGAGTGTCTTTTCAGCAGTGTCGTTGTCGAGCGTGTACCAGTCGCCGGGTTCAAGCTTGAGGCTGACTTGACCAACATCGCCGGAGTAGTTATAGATCGCTACGGGAATCGAAACGCGATCACCTTGCGTGAGGGTCACGGGCAGATCAAGATCGACGAAGAAGTCCTGAAAGACCTTGAGGCTGGATGACGCGGAGCCAAGCGCGCCCGATTGCGTGGAAGCAAGAAGCGCCATCCGCCACGTGGTGATGGAGTCGGCGATGGGAATTGAGATGCTCGCGTTGCCGTTGCCGTCTGTGATGATCTCGGGATTGATGTAGAGAGCCTCGGGAAAATAAGTGCGGACGCGCGGAGCATTCACAGCGGGTTCGCTGTTAAGGACCGCATAGGAGCGGCTTTTAAGCACCACGCTGTTCGACGAATTGTCGATTGTGCCGCCCTTTGGTATCCCCGCCGCGGCAACAGGGACAAAGCCGTTGCGCAGCATGACATCCGCTTGTTCGACCTCCAGCATAGGCGCTCCTGTCGCTACCTCAACCGCTTGCGTTACTGCTCCGACTTGCAGCACGGCGGACAGCACAGCCAGATCGCGCGGCGTCAGGGTCAGGTCGCGCGATGCCGTGCTAAATCCCATCGCGGCAACATCTATCCGGTATGGGCCCGTAGGCAGGGCCGCGAAGCTGAAATATCCCTCGGCATCGCTGCGGGCTGTGCGTGTGTCATGAGTGGAGAGTTGGCGAAGAGTGATCGTTGCTCGCGGAATCACTGCGCCCGTTGCATCGGCAACCGTGCCGGCGATCTGCGCTTGATCGTTCACCGGGCCGCGATCGTGCTCGATGCGAAGATCGAGCGATCCGCCCCGGCCGTGCGCGCCTGCGATTGTCCCCGAGCGAATCTCGATGTAAGTACTTAGATCGTCCGCGGTGTTGAAGCGGCCATCGGGCCCGGCGCTACGCACCTGATAGACTCCGCTCAAACCCGGAAATCGTCCAACGGGTTCAATGCGCAGAGCTGTGTCCCAGGCATCGCGCGGCGGCGCGCCATCTTGAAGCACCGCGAACGCCTTGTCGACCGTCGCGCCGTCGGGATGATCGCCAATCTGCTGGCTGAGACGGGCAGCGAGTTCGCGGATCTGATCGGTGAAGACCGCGCGGTAGCGCTGCCGGTAAGCCGCAAACTTCTCCTGGGGCAAACTGCGGCCCAGCTCGATATCGATCTTTGCAGGGTTAACGATTTCGGTGGCTGAAAAAAGCGCGCGCGCAGCCAGGTTCTGCGTTTCGCCGCCAATTGCGTTGCTCGATTCGACCACACTGTCCATCGAAAGCGAGTGAATCTCGTAGCGCGGCTTCATTGCCTCCTGCTCAAGATAGAAGAAGACCTTCGCGAACCCCGGGCTGCTCTCTGCCAATGCGAAAACTGCCTCATCCACCACCTGCACGCCCAGCGCCGCCTGCACGCCTTCGCCGCGCGAGTTGGTCACGTGGAAGCGAATGCGCGCGTCGGTGCCCGGCCGATAAACCGCCGCGTCGGCAGTGGTATCGATTTTGAGCTCCTCCGCGGGCTGCACAAAGATAAGGCGATGGTCGGACACAGGCTGAGCATTGCGGCCAAATTGGTAAGCGTTGATGTCGAGCGTTCCGGCCATCTCCGGGGTGGCCGCCAGGTCGAGTTCGCCTTCGCCGTTTTTCAAATCAAGATCGCGCGTGAGCAGAGTTTGCCCGTTCTTGACGATGTCTACATAGACGGCGCCTTGAGCGCGGCTGGAGAGAACCTTCAACTGGATGCGGTCGCCTGCCTTGAAGATGGCCCGATCGGTATGAAGCAGAATCTGATCCGCGCCGGAGCGGCTTTCAAGAGCGACCGTGCTCGTGACGCGATTGCCGTGATGGTCGTCGGCGTCAATATGCAACGATGCAAGGCCGGCGGCGGGCTTGATGCGCAGGATGGCAATGCCGCTTGAATCGGTGGCAAGCTGTTGGTCGCGCGGTTCAGCCTCGCCCACGTATGGGATGCGGTCAAGATTGGCAGGAGGGTGAACCGTAAGCGTGGCGCTTGCGGGAGTGCCGTCAGGATAGGCGGCGAGAATGAAGACTTCATTTTCAATGCCGGGGATGAGCGTGCCGCCCTCGGGCACGGCAGTGACAAGAAGCGGCGACTGGCTGATGGTGATCGGCTCGCCGTGGGTCTCGGAGTGATCCGCGGAATCCTTTACGGTAGCCTCGACGAGCGCGCGCGCAGAGCCCTCGCTCAGGGGGCGGCCCGCAAAATAATCGGGCAGCGTTAAATCGAAATGCCATGCCCCGTCGCTGTCGGTCTTGCCGCTCGCGGAGGCTGCCTGGAAAACAGCGACGTCCATGCCTGATGCTTTGAGGCTTACATCCGCGTGGTCGACTGGCTTGCCGAAAAAGTAGCTGGCCTGCACGGTGCCGGTAACGTGATCGCCAGGCCGGTAGTCGCGTTTAGGCTTGTTATCCTTCTGCGTAAAGTCGATTGTCACTTTGAATTTGGGAAGCACATATCGCTCCACCTGAAAGGAGATCTCCGCGGTATTGGCCGGCGCGGCCGAACTGCCCATCAAAGCGCGCAGATGATATGTGCCGAGGTTCACCTCATCGGCCAGCGCGAATTCTGCCGAGGCAATGCCAAACTTGTCGGTCACAACGGCTTTGCGGAAGACCTTATTGCCGCGCGGGTCTTCCACCTCAAAGGTCAGGTTGCGGTTAGCCGCTGCCTGGCCGGCAGCGCGATCGAGAGTCAGCGCGCGCACGTGGATGGTCTGGCTGGGCTGATAAACAGGCTTCTCCGTGGTCAGCAGGACTGCGGCTTTGTCCTCTAAATGTACGGGCTGGGTGTATTCAGTGGAACCAATGGGAGTGTCAACAACGAATCGCAACTGATCGTCGCCCGTGAGGCCGGCGGGGAAACGGAAGCCGGCATCCAGGGTTCCACGACGATTCAAGCTTCCGGAAAACAGGGCGATCGGATCGTGACTCGGCGCGAGAATTTGGATTCGCAGCGTCCCTGTCTGGGCGGCGTTCGTGACCGCATCCGTGACGATGACGCGGATTGCGGCCTGGCTTCCGGCCAGATAGTCCTTTTGGCCGAGAATATGAACTACCGGCCGGCGCATGATCTCTGAGATGGACTCGATGCCTTCAATCGCTGCAAACCTGGCGTCGTCGTATACAAATTGATAGTGCACGCGCTGCCAGAGAATATCTTCAAGCGCGATAGGTTGCCAGGGGATGATCGTCTGCTGCCATTGGCCGCTGCCTTCGCGGACCTCGACTCTCTGCTTCACCTCGCCCAGGGCATGATCTTCAGGGTCAAGAATCTCAACGGCCAATTTGCCCCGGCCCGGATGGGCAGCGCTGTATGGGATGGTGACCGAAAGCTTTCCCTGTCGATAGATGGCGGAAGGATGCTGTGCCAGCGCTGGAAAACTGAAAAGAGTTGCGGCCAGGTTGAGAAGCAGCACGGCCGCAAGGCCATGAAAATCGCGTAGAGAACAACCAAAACGAACGGTGGGCATGCAGGTTCTCCTGTGCGTCGCCGGAGATCGGCTTCCGGCTGCTCATCTGACAGGAGAACGCGCGTCATCGAGGAACTTGCAGCGTGCCAGTAAAAAAATCGAAAAAAAATTCAATTGGATGCTGGATGCCCGGCTTCCACGCGCTTCCAGCTCACACCGTCGGAGCTTGTCCAGCGATCACCTTTCTCGGTAGTGATCTCGAAGAGGCCGGCGGGCCCTGCATTTTGACCCACTGAGCCGGCAACGCCCCCATTAGTCGAAAGCGAGTCCATGGACGCGGGATTCACGGGAACCGTCGCAATCGTGGGAGCCCCGCTGGTAACCTCCACCTGCTGGGTCACCGCGCCGACAGCGAGCGATAAATTGGCCACGCTCTGACTGCCGGCAGCGACGGCAACGGCTGTATTCGTCCGTGTCATGAAGCCTGGGGCCTGAGCTTCAACCCGATAGGTTCCCGGCGGAAGCTGCTCAATGGCATAATGGCCGGCGCCATCTGTCCTGGCCGTGCGTGTTTCGCGTGTCGCTGTATCGGAGATCGTCACTGTGGCGCCGGGAATCACCGCCCCTGTCACGTCGGTCACCATACCGGAGAGGCCGGGGCCTGTGAGAGCTGCGAGCGAACGGCCCTGCAAGACAACAGGCACATTCGCGCTTGCGGCCTGAGGCACGTTGCCGACTGTCGAAATTGGCACACGCGCCTTATCGATTTGGAACTCAGCGTTTCGATTCCTGATCGGGAGTCCGGTCAAATCGACTCTCATGGCCCGTCCCCGCCACACCACATGAACTCCCTTCCAGTGCTGTCCACCATCTGTGCTCAGAAAGACCTTATTGTGCGTGTCGACAGCCAGCACGCGGTCTCCGCGAGAGACCGTTGAGAGAACAGGGCGACGGCTGGGCAGTGGGAGTGTCAGCCGCGCCGCCTGCACCTCTCTTTCAGTAGTAACGATATTGTTTGCGACATTGGTGGCTTCGGTCTCCATCGGCAGGCTCCCAGCCACCACCACGACCGATTGGCCGGTAGCAGTTTGCTCCGGAGGTGCGGGTGCGACTTTCGGCATCGCAGCCGCGGCTACCGGCCTGGGCTGCTCCGGATTTTTTAACTGGATCGAAGCCGAGTCTGATGAATTCGCTCCCGAGCCTGCGATGGCTCCCACTCCAGGCCCAAAACCATTTCCCGCGCCGTTGCCCAACGCGCCTGCCGACCCTGCGCCGTTGGACAATACCACTGAATTAGCGCTGGAGGCAGCCCCGAAGGAGGCAGTTGGAGCCGGCGGGGCAATGTTGCCTTGCGGAAGCGCGTTGCGTGGCTCACGAGGCTCAGGGGCGCGCGCCGTCCTTCTTTCGCCGGCAGAGGCCGCACGGTTGCTATCAGCCGGATGAACTGCAGTCGGCTGAACTTTGGAACCGCGCGGAGGCTGCTCAGCGGAAGGGGCGCGCGATACTGGCGGGGAGACAGGCGAAGGCGGCAGATGCGTGCCTGCAATCCGCGTGGATACGGCTGCACCCGGCGCGTTTGCGGCACGATGGACGAACACGGCAAAAATGGCGAGCGCAACCACAGCTGCGGCAGCAGGCCAGGCAACAGCCCAACCGGACCAATCTGACCAACCGGACCACCACGCCTTGCGCGCGGCCAACTGTGCCGGCCTCTGCATCTCCTCAACGGCGGGCTGAGAAAGCGCAACTGAAAGTGCAACGGTGGCGCGGCATTCCGGGCACACGGCAAGATGGTCAAGCATCTGCGCCTGTTCATGCGCAGGCAGCGCATGTTCCACAAAGGCGCCGATCAGGTCCGCGTCTGGATGATGCCCGGATTGGAGCAATTCAGTCATAGTAAGTCGAGCGCGGCCCCTGACACCGCCTGATTGGAGAACGTGGAGTTCTGTGAAGTTTGCAGCAACGCGCGAAGATTTATGTCGATATCGCGAGGATCGGCGCCCAGAGCTTCCTCCGCTGCCGCACGGCTCATGCCGCTGGACACCAGAATATCGATGAGCTGCTTGCGAAGACGCTCGGCAAGCCGCTTGATGCGGCGGCTGATTGTGGCTTCATGAACGTGCAGCGTCTGAGCGATCTGCAGAAGTGTCTGGCGATCGAGAAAGTAGGCAGAGAGCAGAAAGCGGTCCTCTGAAGCCAGATCGCGCAGCGCCTGGGCAACTGCTGTTGTGAGCTGCGTCAGTTCGCCGGGGATTGAGGTTGGCGCAGGCGCAGGGCTATCAACATCGTCGAGAGGCGCTTCGCGATGAGTGCGGCGGTAATGGTCTCTCCATCGCTGCACAAGCGTGGTGCGAAGCCAGCCGGGGAGCGAGCCGCGGCCTGAGTAAGAAGCCAGCGGCGAAAGGCGCTCTCCCGCGGTCTCGCGCAGGCCGTAGAGCTCGGCATAAAGAGAATCAGCCAGATCCTGCCCCAGGCTGGCGGAGCCGGTAATCGAGGCGGCTGTTCGTATCAGGGTTGTTCGGTAGAGCCCAAGGAATTTCTCCCATGCCACCTCCCGGCCCAGCGCGCAGCCGTGCGCGAGTACGAGCTCGCTAAGATGGAGAGCGCGGAAAAAGGAAGCTCTTTGAGATGAGTCGGCGCGAACCCCGGGCGGCAGGCCGTGATTGACTTTCTGGCCCACGGAGGCAAGGCTGGCGCCGAACTCGTCGATGGTTACACCGCAGGATTCGGCCTCCGACAAGTGCCAGAGCTCCTGAAGAAGATTCGGCGACAGACCGGCAGGAAGGAGGCTTGCAGGCAAGTCCGGGGTGGATTGCTGCCCGACAGCAGCAGGCAGCACAAGATCAGCCGGCTTGGAAGACGCCGCATCCACGATCCTGAGGATACTGCATTAGCCCCGTCAAACGGCCAAGGCCACATGCCGCCCCAAATTGACCCCGCTATAATTGTTTTCTGAAGCGGGAGTAGTTCAGTGGCAGAACGTCAGCTTCCCAAAATGGATAATTGTATTATTTTCAATGACTTACAGAAGTGCAAAGAAGCCTAAACGAATCGTAGATAGTCAAGAATAATATTTACAGTGGTCCCGAAAATGGTGTTTTCCCCTTTATTCATGCGGGTTTCAGCGTCGCACCATTATTGACACCACGGCCCCGTTTAGGGTTTTGCCACTGCACTCCGTGATTTATTTTCTTCAATCTCGGAATCGTAGAAGCTCACAATGTCCTCTTCCTTCGGGTCCAATTGCTTTCCGGCGTCTTCCTCTTGGTCAACCATTTTGACTTGCTCCATTAGGCCGACACAGTTTGACCATGACGCGGGTGCGTCCTTCTGATCTGCTTTTATCAGTGGCTCGGCGTCTGCGTAAAAGGGGAAGAGCCAAAAGCTAAATTCTCCCCAAGCGTCATAGGCGCTTAACTCCCCGTGCCTTGCTAGAATGCCCAGACCATTGCAGAAGTCCAATTCGTCGAACATCTCCACTGGGGCATCATCTACGTCAAGTTTCTTCAGGCCATCTTTCGTGCGATTCAGGCGTTCGTCTGCCAAGGCTCTGCGCGTGGCCCTAAACTCCGGGCTGTTGAACTGCTGCGCCCGTTCAATGAAGTGCTGCGTCTGCGATTCCCTGCGGAAGTCATCAATCTGGTTTGCGGTGTACCGAAGTGCGCGAACCGCAACGTACAGGACCACTAGAGAGACTGCCAATGATGCAGCCGTCGATATTGCTGTTACAGCATCCCAGTTGACCCGCACCCCCCGGAACGGCAGTCTGCGCTTGTGTCTCAGCGCGTTTGCTGCGAAAGTAGCCCTTCGGGTGAATTTCATGGCTATGGCGGAAGTATAACCACTATCCGGGCGTCGCAATGAAAAACCCGTAAGCTACCCGGCATTTACTTTCACCGGCCCGCCTACGGGCTTCCTGATGCGATTGCGGGGACTATGCCACGGCGCTTGCTAGTTCTTCCTCCGTATCCCGCATGAATCCCGCTACGCTTTGCAACTCCAGATAGTTAAGCGGGTGGTCCGGGTCAGTCGTTACGGTGCATTGCCCGTGTGTCAACGTAATCTCTGCCATCTTGTCCGGGAAGATAGCGGCCCACCGCATCTCTGGCCCCTTTGATGGGAGCGAAGCAAAACGTGTATATGGCATGGATGCCCTCCAAGGCGTTGTTAGTTTTGGTGTCTGATACTTCGCGTCAGACTAACGTCCGTTGGCGGGCGAAACTGAGCCATAGTGCTCATGCCTACTGTCCAACACTGCTCATCCTGATTTGGTCTTTTGATACTGCGCTTTCCGTGCGAGAAAGTCCACAAGTCTTTTAAAATGAACTTCTTAAAGTGACTCGCTATTCTGACACACCAAAATGACTTCCGGGCCGTCACGTAACCCATTCTCTTTCAATGTGTTGCACCGCATCATTGAATGTGTGGCGATTTAACCACACAATCGTGTAATAATTACACTATTTTCTGTGAATTCTTTGTCTGTCAAAATTTGTGATTGCTGCGCTCTTCTTAGGGGTTGTTGGCATGATTTAGACCCACCCCCTACCCTTTTACTATCAATGGTTTACAAGAGCATCCCACACAGCCGGTGCGTTGTCTCGCATACTTCTATTGAGCAACTCAGCGCCATATCCAACGGCTTGCTGAATATGGGCATCTCGTGTGCGGTACATTCCTGCCCAACAACCACAACACACCCGTAGGGGGTGGGGTGGGTGTATGTCTCGTATCTTTCTGTAGGGGGCTAGAGTACGGAGTATGTGTCTACTCAATAGACGTAGCGCCTGTGCCGCCGTGCTTGGCTCAAGCTGTGGTCCGTTTGTTTTGCCGGATCATGGCATCTCATGCGCGGCATCCACCCATTCACATCCCCACACACGCTAGTGTGGGGAGGGGTATGTATCCCGTGTTTCTCTCTAGGGAACACGACAACGGACAACGGTGCTATTCAGACGGTGTTGCAGTGTCGAGTATTTCGCACCGGGTTACCGCTATCCACGATTGTCCCTTGCCGTAACCTTTAGCCTTCAGCACGACACGCAATTTGTTGATGCCCATCTTTGGCGAGTCCTTCAGAATCTCAACAAGTGCGGCACGTGCTGCATCTTCGTTCCCACGCAAGTTAGTTACGCGCTCATTGCGATCCATGTTAATGACCGTGGATAGCAACCGATAGACGGCCCGCATCACACCGCCCGGCAGTAACAATACTTGGACTAACATGTAGCGGTTTTCGGAAGACGGCACATTTAGCAATCTCTGCGCCTCATCAGCCGCCGTTCCATCGGGCACATCAACAACACGAATCACGTCCATAGCTGCCCCACTTTCTTTTGCCCACAGTGCCGCGTAATCGCATTTGCAGCCCCCGTGGGCGAATCGCTAAAAAGATCTGACACGGTACGGTGGTGCTTTTAGTGGTTCATCTTGCGCACCGATTTTTCAAAATGCTGCTGTAGCAGGTCCGCGTGCCGCTCAAGCACCTCATCCATCCCGCCTGAATCGAGCGCGGATGCGTGTAAGTGAACGTGAGTGGTCAGATAGTTCTTAGTGCCACTGCCTGATAAGCCTCCGTTGCGGGCAAGGTTGCTCAACCCGTCCATGACACCACCGGGGACTATGCCCTCACCCGGCGTCAGCATGGCTGGTACAGTATCCCCGTGGCCTACGCCGGGCACGGAGTCTGTGCCACCCGCAAAAGCCATTACTTGAGCAAAAGCAATAGCACCCATGACCGGCCCAAGGATGGCTCCGGCTGGACCACCTACGCCTATGCCTATCTTGAAACCATCACGTGCGGCCTTGGCTGCATCACGCTCTTTGGTCATGTCATCGGCCATCATGGACTTGATAGCGTTATCAACCATGCCGCTTACCATCTGGTCACCAAGGCTGTCAATCATCTTGGCCCACGTCTGATGGCCCATGATGGACTTGGTGAGGCCAGCCGCTACGGCGTCATTAAACTGATTGTTAGCGGCAAGGATGCGCCGGTTGCTCTCTTCCTCTGCCTTCTCCCGGATGGCTGAAACCTCGTTCTCATGCGCCCGTATGATCTGTGTTTCTTGGTCCTGAAGCTGCTTTTGTTTATTGAGATAATCCTTGCCGGTCTTGTCCAAGCCGTCATACTCTTTGGACCACGCGGCCATCTTGATGCGGAATTCATCATCTGCAACCATGGTGTCTTGGGCAACGCGCTGTTGAGCGGATGTCCGGCGGCTGCTATCCTCCAAAGCCAACCGCAACCGAAGGGCAGCCACCCCAAGCTGGCCCATTTTTTCCTCGTTGTCTGCGCCCTCTTTAGCGGCCTCAGCCCGCAACTTATTCTCTTCCTCTGTAGCTTGCCGCGCCGTTTCGATGCGCTGTTTGAGTAGGTCACTGAAAAAGTTAGTACCCTGAAGGTTGGCGGCTTCCTCTTGCTTGATAGAGGCGTTAATCACCGCGAGACGGGCGGAGGTGCCTTGCAGCGTTGCTGCTATCTTGTCGCTTTCGCTATGCTCAAGTGCTTGGAGGTCCCGGTTGTATTCCTCCACGGACGCCTTGGCCGTCAGCTCTGCGCTCTTGACGGCAAACTCGTTGGTTATTTCGAGCGCCTTTTCGTTGAGGCCCTTGAGCTGGTTTGTGTAGTCCTTGCCGCTCTTGTCCAGCCCGGCAATCTCAGCGGCATTCCCGGCAAGCTGGACATCACGCTCACGCCCGGCAAAGCCAATGTCAGAGGTGAGCCGCTCTTCCAAGGATGCGCGGTGTATGTCCATGAGCGCGTCAGCCGTGGACTTCTCAGCACCGATGCTCTGCTCACCCATCCGTAACATGCTCTCAGCGGATGCACGCGCCCCGGCTGCCGCTTGAGAGGCTCCCTCATGGGCCGTGGTGGTCTTGGCATTTGCCGTGTCCTGCTTCTTGAGGTCAGCAACTTGTCCCTCAAGGTGTACTTGGTCCTGTAGCGCGTCCACAAGGGCTTGCTGCGCCTCAATCTGCTTGGTCAACGTGACGCCGGTTGCCACGTGGATGCCTTGCAAGACCTTGGCCGCTGCAATGCCTTTCTGTGACGTGCTGTCATCCGGGGCCTGTGTACGGTAGGACTCCGTGTCCCGGAGCGCCTGTAACACAGACTGCGCTTGCTGCGCCGTCCCGTGCAACAGCCCGGAGGCTGCCTCTGACTTGCCCTGTGCAAGCAAAGACTCATATTGCGATTTGAATACGTCTAGTGCTTGCTTGGCCCCTTCCGATCCTTTGCCGAAGGTGTACCAGTGGCCCTCTAGGTCTTTCATCACCACATCAGCGGCCTTGGCTACTTCCTCAAAGCTGTGGACCAGCTCCGCCATGCTCTGCTTGTCAATCAGCTCCAATTGCAGCTTCAAGGCACCAAGGTGGTCATTCTTCAATTCGTCCGAGCGTATCTGCGCCTGTATGAGTTTTTCGTCAAGTGCGTTGAAAGCGTTTTGCGCAGCGGTGCCAAACTTCATTTGGTCATCGGTTAGCTTTT
>Ga0206873_1263_pt2 | contig 13040 bp, 15 predicted proteins | sample Alteio_BWOrgCont_11_FD_152631 | JGI IMG/M metagenome (GOLD analysis project Ga0206873, IMG submission 152631) | Enriched cells from forest soil in Barre Woods Harvard Forest LTER site, Petersham, Massachusetts, United States -... | ecosystem: Environmental > Terrestrial > Soil > Temperate forest >...
GCTTCCGGTGATTGATAGATGGCGTCTGCAATTTGTCGGTTGTCAGGTTTGGGAGCTGTATCGGTTGGGAAAAGGCCGTCTGAAAACAGAAAAATCATCATCGCTGCCGCAATGCCCATGCCGACAAACGAAGCCCATTGCTTTTTATGGCGGGGGAAAGCAATTACTTTTCGATCAGCGACCAGATGGGTTTCAACAGCAGACCAGACATGGCTCTGGAAAACCGGTACATCATCATAAAACCCATGAAGGGCTTCATGGGTTTGTAGGAAATTAGAGAGGGAAATCTGGCAAGACGCACATTCCGCCATATGCGCGGAAAAAGGATCGTCTTGAGTGACAGGGCTATCCAGAGTAACCGAGAATTCAAGACAGGTATATAACCCACAACCCGCTATCGGCAAAGGCTTGGTTTCATCCAGAAAATCACCGATCGCTTCAAAACGGGTCAGAACGGTATCAGTAATGGACCAACGGATCAATTGGCGTTCCAGGGCATAGCCAAAATGTTTGTAGGCGTGTAGGGTATCCGATAATAGACCTAAAGCCTCATAACATCCGGGACACGCGGGTAGATGCTGTTCGAAGGTTTGAATTCGATGCTCGACTAAAAAAGAATCAACATTTTCCAGATGTAATGCACCATCGAGGTAGGCCGACAAAAATTCCTCATCATATTGACAGGGCACCGGATCGGTCAGATCACGCGCCAATTGGGCCATGACTTGAGCCGAAACATCGGGCAGTTTGGAAGGATCAGTCATCGGACTTACGAACCTTTCAGGTAGGGTTGTATCACTTCCTGTAGTTTTAACCGGGCGCGGGCCAATCGGGATTTTACCGTTCCCAGGTTACTATGAGTTAACTCCGCAATTTCTTCGTAACTCATGCCTTGCAGTTCTCTTAGGACGATGATAACTCGAAACTGTTCCGGTAAATCGGAAATTGCCTGATAAATTTTTTCATCCAGCTCAGAATTCAGCGTTAACGTTTCCGGCTGATGAGAGGTATCAGGCACATCCCGGCTGGCTGCTATTTCTCCATCCTCGGTTGGTATCGGTTCATCCAGCGAGACCGTCTGAAGCCGACGCGGGGTTTTGCGCAGCTCGTCGTAAAACAGGTTGGTAATGATCCGGTTCAACCAGAACTTAAACGTTTTGGGATTTCGCAAGCTTTTCAGTGACCGGCACATCCGCAGTAGCACTTCCTGCACCATATCGGCAATATCCTGGCGATCCGGGGCTAATTGGTATAGGGCCAGGTAGACGTTTCTCTGGTTTCGCTCCACCAGTTCGCGCATGGCGCGCATGTCATCCTGCTGGGCCTGTACGACCAAGTCTTCCGTAGATAGAGCTTTGTAATCCGTCCCGGAGGACGAGGGCAGATTGGAACTCACAGCCTTTGTTTCACACCATAATTTTTTGCATTTTAACACAATCGTAATTGATTCGGTTAGAATAAGGGCATGGTTACGTCTTTTAAACAAATAGCGCTTGGGATAGGGATGGGTGTTCTACTGAGCCCTGTCTGTGCCTGGGCCACGCCCGTCATGCCGGTTGAGAAAGCTCAGCAGGAAGGGATGCTGTCTCGGTTTTATTATCAGGCTGCGTTGGAGTTGGCCTCGGACCAACACATGGACATGGCCACCGATTTAATCGGACGGGTTTACCGGATGAACCGGGGGAATTTCACTTTGGCTATCTTATATGGCCAGTGTCTGGAGAATCAAAATCGGCTGAAGGAAGCCATTCAATTTTATAACCAGGTGATGCCTCATTTTGTCTCGCCGGTGGCAAAATCGGTTTTGGAGTATCGTATTTCACTGAATGACGAAGCCTTAAATCAAACGCAAGATGCCATAGCTGCCTTGCAAGAAGCGCTTCGGCTATTTCCGGGGAACCCGCCGCCAGACTATTATTTTGACCTGGGAGTCTATTACGCCAAGGTAAACCGGTACGACCAAACTAAAATGTACTCCCAAAAAGCCGTCGATGAAGCCCCGGATTCTGCTGAAGCCTGGAATAATCTGGGCTATAGCCTGACCCAACTGGGACAGATACAAGAAGGTTATAGTGCCATCAACAAGGCACGAGAACTTGCCCCGGATAATGCCAATATTTTGGATAGCCTGGGGTTTGTACTTTATAAAATGGGGCGTTTCCATGAATCCGTTGCAGAGTATGAAAAAGCCTTGAAGCTGGACCCCAAAATGGAAGAAAGCCTGTTGTATCTGGGGCGGGCCTATGATGCCCTATCTGAATGGGGACCGGCGATGCAGACCTATCAAGAATATTTGAACCTTTCCACCGATGCCGCTGAAAAAGCCAACGTTGAAAAACGCTTATCTGAGCTTAAGCAGAGGAATTTATCGGGCAACTAATGGCGATTAAGCGGAAAAATAATCTTGTGTTTTTAACCGGCTACATGGGGGCCGGCAAGTCTACGATTGGTAAAAAATTGGCACTGCATCTGGGCTGGCGATTTACGGATACCGACAAGGCGCTGGAGAAATTTTTCAGAAAAAAAATGTCCGATATCTTTAAAGAATTGGGCGAAACGGCTTTTCGCGAAGAAGAAGAGCGGCTGATTGAGAAATTGACCACCAAAACCAACTACGTGGTTTCAACGGGCGGTGGGACGCTTACGCGGACAGAGACGTTTTATACAGCGCAGCGCATGGGACTTTTGGTTTATTTAAAAGCGCCCGTCGAAGTATTATTTGAGCGTGCCGTTTTCAGCCAGAAAGACCGTCCGTTGATTAATGTGCCTGATGCCGAAGAAAAATTTAAAAAACGTTTTGCTATTCGAGAGCCTTATTACAACCGCGCCGATTATATTGTGGAGACCACCGATCGCGCTTCCGAAGAGGTTGTGGAGGATATTACCGCATGGCTGCAACAACAAGTGTAATGGATTATCCCATCCATGTGGGCCGGGGAATTCTTGCCCAGGCGGGCCAATTGCTTCCGAAAGCCGAGCGGATTTTTATTGTGACGGACAAAACGGTCGGTGATCTCTATTTAAAAACGTTGGAAAAAGCTTTAGCATCGGTTGATGTAGAGAGTATTCAGATCAAAGCAGATGAGGCTCACAAAACTTTAGAGACCATGTCGTTTTTATACCAAGCCGCATTTTCTGCTGGCCTGAAACGAACCGACGTCGTCATTGCCCTGGGCGGAGGCATTATTGGGGACATCACCGGATTTTTTGCGGCCACCTATTTGCGAGGCCTGCCTTTTGTGCAAATTCCCACTACGTTGTTGGCCCAGGTGGATGCGTCTGTCGGTGGGAAAGTTGCGGTGAATTACGAGCACCTCAAAAACATGATTGGCACGTTTTATCATCCTAAAATGGTCCTGATCGACGTCGACACACTCGATTCTTTACCTCCCCGGGAATTCAACTGCGGCATGGCAGAAGTTGTTAAATACGGCCTCATCGAAAAAAGTGTCCCGGGCTTTATGGGGGAAAGCGTGTTATCCAGCAATAATTTGGAATGGACGATTACTCGCTGTTGCCAACTCAAAGCCGCCGTGGTCGCGGCGGACCCGGAAGAGCGTTTGGGCATTCGAGAAATTCTTAACTTGGGTCACACCTTTGCCCATGCCTATGAATCCTTAAGCCAAGGCGACATCCCCCATGGGGAAGCTGTGGCAATAGGCTGTGTCCAAGTCTTTGAAACTGCCCACGCGCTGGGACAGATTTCCGCCGAAGATGTAGCCCAAGTCCACCTGTATTTTGAGCAACATCATCTTCCCGTTACTCCTCCTTCAGGCTTTTCAGCAGACGATATTGTTTTGTGCATGCAACGCGACAAAAAAGTAAGACAATCCGGCAATCTCCGTCTGGTCTTACCATGGGGCACTATCGGCCAGGTCCGCGTTCAGGATAATATTGATGTGAGCCTAATCAAAACAGTTTTGAGTTAATTTTTGTAACAACACTTTTCTCTCAACGCAATTTTATCTATTTGCTTGGTTTTATTTTTATAAGAGATGAACAGGGGAGAGAGAAATGTCTAATATTGCACCGTATGTTTTTCGGCCCAATACGTTAACCGACTTTGAGGCGCCGGAAAAAGTCGAAAATCTGATGAATGATAAGTATGTTCCGGCTTTTACGACGATTACCAACCCGTTGCCTTATTCCCTTACTGGAGCACCACCCAGTGGTATTGCCCAACCCATTCCTGTTTTTCAGCCGCAACTGCCATCCTCTACGATTAGCTATCTGCAACAGGATCAATCCCCCTTAAACACCCAAAACAGTATTGATAGTTTTATTTCCTCATTGGAGCAGGGACAAAATGGTACTTATTCTTTTCCCAGTCCAAGTTCCAGTTCTACAAGTACGACCAGTAGCACTACGACCACCAGCAATCCCAGTTTTGATAATCTCTACCAGGTTTTTGAAAATCCTGATATGAACGCCCTGAGCTTGTTCGGCAATACCTTGTCTTATGCCGGCGGCTTATATGACAGTACGATCCCTGGCTTTAACGGTGTGGGCGATTATATTCCCAACCAAACCACGAATGGGGGCGGCTTTTTCTACCCCGTCCCGACCTTGCAGGCGTTGTATGGAAATAACTATCCGCAAGCGACTGCAAGCAACGGTTTGGGCACAATTTAACATGGCAAATTCATGAAGCTCCGCTCTGGCAGCCCCCCCCCACCCGAATCCGTAAGGCTCGGCATACATAAAAGTTTTGTCATAGATTTGGGTTCGCCTAACGGATTCTCCCTCCCCATCGGAGATGGAGAGGGGAAGTTTTGGCGTAGGGACGGGTTTCAAACCCGCCCTGACAGAATGTATAGCCGAAGCCTGGCCTTCCCCCCTTGCGGGGGAAGGTGCCCGAAGGGCGGATGGGGGGAAGCTCAATGTTTGCCGGAAGCGAATCTTCATGAATTTGCCATGCTCAATTTAGGTAATCAGTTGGATAATTTTTTCAGTGGTTCCCCGATTAGCTGCCAATAGCTGCTGCCCTTGATGTATCGTATGGCGATACGCCTCGTTATCGGTCAACAAATGCTTGATTTGGCTTTCAGCCTCTTTAATGGACTGTGCCTGAAAACCTGCCCCATCTGCCAGAACCAGCCGGGCGACGTCTTGAAAATTTTGCATATGTGGCCCAAAAATGACCGGAATTCCGGCTTGAATCGGTTCCAACGGATTATGGCCGCCACTCGGCACAAAGCTTCCACCCATCACGGCGAGGGTACTCATCGCAAACACATCTCGCAGTTCGCCGATGGTATCCAGAAGAATCCATGAAGATGGCTTGAGATGAGTCCGGTATGTAAAATCAATGCCAGCTTTTGTTAAAAGGGCCGAAACCTCCGGCACGCGCTCCGGGTGGCGAGGCGCCAGAATAATTTTAAGCGTCGGAAACTTTTGTCCCAGTTCAATAAACAGTTCATCCTCGCCTGCATGGGTACTGGCAAACACCAATATTTTATCTTCCGGTTGCCAGTGAAATTCCTGTTTTAAGTTCTTTACGCTTTCAATGGGGGTGTAGTCAAATTTCATATTGCCCACGCTGAGTACTTTGTCTGGGGGTGCGCCCAGAGCGATCATACGTTTGCCGTCGGTTTCGGATTGCATCAGAAGGCGGGTGTATTTAGAGAGGATTGGTTTAAAAAACCATCGAAAACGATGGTAACTACGAAACGATCTTTCGGATAACCGGCCATTAATCATATACACAGGAATATGACGTTGATGGGCTATCCCTAAAAAACAAGGCCAGATTTCAGTTTCCAGGATCAGTATTTTGGCCGGTTGAATCTGATTAAGGATAGGACCAATCACCCACGGCAAGTCAAAGGGAAAATAAAAGACCGGTAGATCGGGGTACCGCTGCTTTGCCAAATTTTGCCCGGTTTGGGTGGTAGTAGAAAGAACGAGAGAATATTGCTGACCCAAGGCTTGGATCAAAGGCTGTGCCGCATTGAGTTCTCCCACCGAAACGGCGTGAAGCCAAAGTCGGTTTTCGAGAGGCAGCGCATTTAATTTTTGTTGAAACGATTCCAGTAAACAGCCTAATTTTTGAAAAAATCCAATGCGGGCTTTAGAGAAACTAATATTCATAAAATTCCTGTATTATGAAATTCCTGAGAAGGGGCCGCCACCCAATTTTTAATGCCTAAGTCGGCAATTTTTTGTCTGACAAAATCATCTCCAGAGCATGGGTGTGCTGAATCTCTAGGACCCACGAGGATTAGATTTTCTGTTGTGCAACAGGGCCAATAAGATTTGAGTTGTTGTTTTAATGCATCTGCCTGGTTAGTTTTAGTTCTATCAGGGTTGTAAACAAAACACTCACTCTTTTGAAGCATCGGTCGATTAAAAATGAAGGTATGCCCGAATTTTATTTGCATCTAGCCCTCCTATCGGTAATTAATAAACTGAAGCGGCGTATCCCATGCGTCAGCGTGGTTACGTAAGGTAGCGATGATTTTTTGCAGCTCGTCCTTGTCTTTGCCCGCCACACGAACCTGCTCGCCCTGGATGCTGGCCTGAACCTTCAGCTTGGTCTCCTTGACAGCCGAGACGATTTTTTTGGCGACTTCCTTATCAATGCCTTTTTTGAGCCTAAACGTCTGGCGAACCTTCCCTCCTAAGGCCTGTTCGGGTTTTTGCGGGTCTAAAATACGAATATTGAGACCCCGCTTGGACATTTTTGATTCCAGAATGTCCAGAATATTACGTACACGGGTTTCATCGGTAGTGGTAACGACAATTTCGGTGCATTTGCCGTCCAAATCCACTTCGCTGCCAGAGTCTTTCAGGTCAAACCGGGCTTGGATCTCGCGCCTGGCCTGATCGACGGCATTGACCATCTCTTGGGCATCAAACTCGCTGACGACATCAAAACTGCTTTCATTTGCCATCTTTTTAAAACCTCCTCAATCAAAGTGTGATATTACTTTAGGTTAAATTTATGCTACATTCATTGAAAATACAATATCTTTCATCTAAGATGAAATCTCTTTATATTGAAGGGTCAGTTCTATGCGCTTGGATTTACTTTCTAACATACAACTTCAGTTTGGTAACAGACATGATGTACGACGGCCTTTAGTTTTTCAACCTAACTATGCACAAAAAAGACATCGTTCTGGAACAGGTCAACCACAAGATATTGTTTCAAACCCTATTAAATCCAGTGATCTTATAAAAAGGTTTATTACTATCCCTATAACCGGCTTATTGACAGGAGGGTTAAACCCTTCTGTAGTATCTGATAGCGTTACACATAAAATGGGTTTTGTACGTGAGAACCATCCAGATAAAAGATTTCGACCCAACGGAATATTTTCTCTAAAATCAGGAGGAGTTCGCCGTATTTTATATTCTTTTAAGGCGGCTTCTCGGCATAAGTCCATAAATCATGAAAAAACGGTTGACATAGATGGTCCTACATTCCACAAAATACGTGAAGAATTTACATCTACAAATCGTTCATCAACTGCTGAAAGTCTGGTGCATTCTTTTCATCGTTCGCTAGAAAACCTTATTTTGAGAATTTGAGATTATTTTTTGATGGAATACGCCATTCAACTTGTTGCTCCCATATTGCTGGGCCTGTTTGCAGGCGTCTGGCTCGATAACCATACCCAAATTCGCCCATGGGGGACCCTTGGGGGGCTGTTGGTGGGTTTGTTGCTGGGCTTTGGCAGCTTGTATAAACGTGCTATGAGCATGATCCAGAAGCAGAAAGCCAAGTCGGACAAAAAAGATTCTTAATCGTCTGCTTGTGGTTCAAATTCTGATGTTTGAATGGGGTAAAAGGTTTTTAACAATAAATTGCTGAATCCTTGTACTGCTTCTTTTAAAGTTGTTTCAGGCACAGAACCGTTTAAAACCACGTTGGCATGTTCCTTAGTGGGCTCAATATGTTTTTTATACATTTCCATAACCTTTTGAAACTGAGCTTGTCCGCCTTCATCATTGGAGATACCTCGACTCTCGGCTCTATCCCACCAACGACGAGAGATAGTGTTTGTATCGGTGTCCACATATATTTTCAGATCGAAACAATGGTGTAAAGGTTGATTCAGCAGAGCAAAAATTCCTTCTAAAATCATAAAAGGTGCTGGTGGTTTATAAGCGCTGTTGTCAGTTCGTCGGCAAGTTATCATATCGTAATGAGGCAGTAATAGCCCAACACCGGAACGAAATAATTCCACTGCTTGTTGAAGTTTGTCCATTCTTAATGCCTTCGGCTCGTCAAGATTGGTGGTTTTCCTAAACTCAATATTGGTCATACTGGCTCTACGATGTTCTTGATTAAGGTAGAAGTTATCATGTGCAATATCTTCAATTAAAGGGCCATGATGTTGCTCGTTCCATTGTCTGGATTCAGCTTGTTTAGAGAGAAGTTTAAGAAATAAGTTTTTTACGAATGTTTTACCAGAAGCAGAAGCACCTGTTATCCCTATCATAAAAGGGGTTATTTTAAAGCCGGATTCTTTCTGTCTTTGTAAGAATGTCTCGGCCTGTTTAATTAACTCATCGGTTTTCATGCTGATAAATACACGGTTGTTCTTAGAATGCGTCAGCTCGTCCCATTTTAATAATGTGTCGAGTCCCTCTTTAAACTCTTTCAACTTCTGAGTTTTTCCAGCAGAAAAGGAGGGCTGAAAAAATATATTTATGGGTCGGTATAGAGTGCAGTTCAGTATCATTTCAAATTAATGTGATTCTTGTGATAACAACTCTACACATAACATAAAGTTTGTTTTGACGTAACTTATCCAATTTTTATATTTTGTATCTCTCTCGGGCGCTATTCAGAAATAAGGCCTTCCTGCAGAGCAAACACGGCGGCCTGGGTACGGCTTCCTACCGCCAGTTTTTCAATAATGTGGTGAATGTGGGTTTTGACGGTGGACGGTGAAATCATTAAACCTTCGGCAATCTGGCGGTTGGTTTTGCCTTCTACAATACACGTTAAAACATCTATTTCGCGATCCGTCAGATGGGCTTTTAATGCGAGGGACTTTTCAGAAGGTGGTTTTTGTTCTTCCGGGGCTGCTTCCCCACCGGGTAAGGCACTCAAAACCATGCGGGCAATGCCGGGATCTAGCCAGGCGGCGCCTTCGGCAATCATATCCATAACAGCAAACAAATTGTCGGCGTCAATATCCTTCATGCAATAGCCGTCTGCACCGGCGGCTAGAGACGCAAATACTTTTTCCCGATCGGCTTGAGAAGTCAGCATCAAAACTTTGGTACCGGCCGATTCTTTCTTTATTTTTTGAGTGGCTTCAATTCCGTTCATGACGGGCATGTCGATATCCATTAATACAATATCGGGCTTCTCGCTGTGAACCAGGTGAAGGGCTTCTAATCCGTCCGCAGCTTCGCCGACGATGCAAAACCGCAGGTTTTGGCGAAAGGCGGCACACAAGCCTTTTCGAAGCAGATCATGATCTTCGGCGATCACGACATTTAAAAGAGAAGTGGTATGCGTCATAATTCATCATATCGACCCCTTCTTGTTGTTCTTTAATACGTCCTAATAAAGGTCATCTTTAAAAGACACATAATGGTTGCCTTGCTTGTTCGTGTTTCTCATCATCAATGAAATGGCCGGATCAACCCAAATGTCGTCTTGTAAAGGAAATTCCATCACTTCGCATAGTATTTCTATATCAATATCTTTTAAGCAGTATGCGTTTGCTCCGCAGTTGAAGGCCTTGAATACTTTATCCATAGCCGTATGGCAGGTTAGCATGACGATATTTACATTGGGGAAATCATGGCGAATTTTTTGAGTGGCTTTGATGCCGTCCATGAGAGGCATCGTAATGTCCATTAAAATCACATCCGGTTTGTGTTCGTGAGCACGGGTAATAATTTCTTCACCGCTTTCGGCAAAATCAACGACCTCAAAACGTGGTATGGTTGTTAAGTGAGCGGTTAAACTGGTGCGGACCAGTGCGTTATCTTCTGCAATAAGAACTCTTAAAGGACGAATCTTTTCGGAAAACACAGATTGGGGATGAGTACTCATATTGAGCGACATCAAGGATCTCCTTTTGGCTGTCTAAACAATATAAATCCCCATCCTCCCCAAGAGGCTTTACGAGAGGGATGTCAAATAAAGAGGACTTTCTTTTTTTTAACTCTATATACCCTCATGATATATTTTATTCAGTCGGCCCAGCTATCGGAAAAATGGGTGATTTGATGTAGTCCTTATGGGGGAGATAACCGTTTTCCATTTAGCGTAGGGTCCATCCAGCGATTTCCTTTCATGACGCTTGTCATGGCATTGATGAGTTGATGGGTGGTGATGTCTTTCATGCAGTACCCGTCTGCACCGGCATCCATGGCTTCGTCTATTTTGCTGTTTCCTGTTTGGGAGGTCAGCATTAGCACTTTGGTATCCGGGAAATTTGCTTTTACGCTTCGCGTTGCGGTGATACCGTCCATTTTTGGCATGGTAATATCCATTAAAACAATATCCGGCTGAAGTTTACTCATAATTGAAACTGCTTCTGCCCCATCTTGGGCAGTGCCTATAACTGTCACTTCGTCCAACGTGTTTAAAGTACTTTTTAATCCTAGGCGGGCTAACTCTTGGTCATCCACAATCAAAACTTTATAGGGATTTTTTTCTAAACAAGAATTTTCTGCCTGGATTTTGGGCAATGTACAGGAAAAACAGGTCCCTTGCCCCAAGATGCTTTCTACCTGAATTTCACCCCCATGAGCGTTGAGGATTTTTTTGCAGATATAAAGACCCAATCCAGATCCTAGTCTGTCTGACTCGCTTTTGCAGGAATAATACCGCTTGAACAAATGAGGAAGATATTCGGGGTTGATCCCCTGGCCATTGTCTTTTATAAAAACCGTTGTTTGATGCGTTTGCTCGGTTGCGTTTGCCGTAATAACGGAGCCGTTTGGAATATTGCTGATGGCATTTGCGGTTAAGTTGATTAAGACCCGTTTCAGAAGTTCAGAATCTCCGGGAATTTGGGAAATGGATTCCGGTATTTCGTTTGTGAGCTGAATATTTTTTTCAAGAGCCAATGGAAAGACCGTTGAGAAACAATCCGTAACCAATGCATGCAGATTAACGGATCCATATAGCGGCTCAAATACATATTCGTCCGTTTGAAAGCTTTCCAGAATGTGGTTGACCAGGTTCAGTAACTCGACATTGTTTTTGACCAGGCTTTGTAAAAACTCGGGCAGTTGCCGTGCCGCATCGGTGGTGGAACAGGATTGTAAAAAAGCCAGTGCCCGTTTTTCCGCTACAAGTGGAGTTCTTAAGTCATGGGTCAAGGCGGCGATAAATTCAGTTTGCTGTTGCTCGTGGTCCTTTAACTGCTCAAATGCCTGTGATAGTTCTGATACCAGCTGAAGAATACGGGTTCCGTTTTTCAGCCGAATAATTAATTCAATGGGATCGTACGGTTTAATGACATAATCATCCGCACCGGCATATAAGCCAGACAAGAGTTCTTGTTGATCGGATTTTGAAGTTAAAAGAATAATGTATCGGTAGGGTGCATCTTGCTGTGACCGAAGACGCTGGCACAGTTCGATTCCATTAATGCCTGGCATCATCCAGTCCAAAATAAGCAGGTTGGGAGCGTTATTCTCCTGAAGCTTTTCCCAAGCATCATTGCCGTCTACTGCCTGAATCGCATCATACCCCCATTCCAGCAAGGAGCCAGCGAGAATTTCTCGCGTAGTACTATCATCTTCTGCAATCAAAACTTTCATGACAGGTTTCTAAGGGCGTTAGTCAACTGATCCACCTCCGTTTTTAAATTACTATAAATCATTTTTGCCTGGTTAAAATCGCCATTTCGGGCTATATTTTCCAGCGTTAAAGCAGTTTCAAATGCAGAGGCCTGGGTAAAATTTCCGATGGCACCTTTCAGCTTATGGGCTCGTTCAGTCAGGCATTGGGCATCATGGTTGTTGATTGCCTCCTGAATTGCAATGAGCTGCTGGGGAGCATCTTCACAAAATGTGGAGGTTACTTTTTCAAGCATGGTTCGGTTGCCATGCATGCGGGTCATTAACTTTTCTATATCCAGAATACAGTCGGTATTAACCTGATGACCATCAGGCATTAATTCCAGCGAATGAATCCGGGCCAGTAATTCTTCTTCTTCAAACGGTTTGGAAATGTAGCTGTCCATACCGGCATTAATGCACCGATCCCGATCTCCCCTTAAGGCGTTTGCCGTTAAAGCAATGATAGGAATGTGATTTCCAGTTAATTGTTCTCGCTCGCGTATAATGGCAGTGGCTTCAAATCCGTCCATTTCCGGCATGTGCACATCCATTAAAATGGCGTTATAAGAGTAATGTTTCAATAAATCGAGCACTTCTATACCGGTATTGGCGACTTCCACGTGATAGCCCGCTTCCTGAAGAATATGAGATGCATATACCTGGTTGGTCAAATCATCTTCAGCCAGCAGGATTTTAAGGTTGGACAACGGCTTGGGATAGGAATTACTGGGTAGTATTTCTGTCGTATAAGATGAATTCTCGGGAAGTTTATTACCAAACACACTGCAAATAACGTTTAATAACTCCGATTGACCAATGGGTTTTGTAAGATAGCCGTGAATGCCGAGCTCTTTGCAGCGGTTGGCATCTCCCGCTTGATCGTATGAAGTTTGTAAAATAATTTTTAACGTGTCTCCACTAATCTCCAAAATTTTTCTCGCTACATCAAATCCGTCCATCTCTGGCATATGGTAGTCCAGTAATACCAAGTCAAACGTTTGCTCAGCTTGTTGTAAAATATTCAGTGCCTCGCGTCCGCTGTCAGCAAGCGTGGATTCCATATGCCAAAACGTGAGCATCTCTTTTAAAATAGCTTGGTTTGTTTGATTGTCGTCGATCACCAAAACGCGTTTACCGGTTAGCTGTTCCTGAGTGATGGGAATAGCTTGAAACATGGGATCCTGAATTTCAAAATTAGCGGTGAAATTAAAAGTACTGCCTTTTCCAGTCTGGCTTTCAACCCAAATTGTTCCCCCCATCATTTCTACCAAACGGGA
>Ga0206873_1259_pt1 | contig 13001 bp, 12 predicted proteins | sample Alteio_BWOrgCont_11_FD_152631 | JGI IMG/M metagenome (GOLD analysis project Ga0206873, IMG submission 152631) | Enriched cells from forest soil in Barre Woods Harvard Forest LTER site, Petersham, Massachusetts, United States -... | ecosystem: Environmental > Terrestrial > Soil > Temperate forest >...
GGGACATGCTGCGGCTATCGCTGGAGTCGAAGGACAAGCAGAAGGTTTCGCTGGCCGAGGAGATGGATTTCTTGGAGCACTATCTGGCGATTCAGAAGATTCGCTTCGGCGCACAACTGCGGGTCGAGATGGAAATCGCTCCGGGAGTACGGTTTGCTTCGGTGCCCCCGCTGATTCTGCAACCGCTGGTGGAAAACGCCATCCGGCACGGGATTTCGCGGCGATCCGATGGAGGGAAGGTCGTGGTGAAGGCCGCGTCGGTGGACGGACGGCTAGAGATCCGCGTGCTGGATGACGGCGTGGGGCTGCCAATGGGCTGGTCGATGGAACGCTCAGCTGGCCTCGGTCTTTCAATTACCAGCGAGCGCATTCTTGGATACTACCCAAAGGGAGACTGGACATTCACAGTCCGAAATCGCGTAGAAGCAGGTACCGTAGTCGAGATTTCGCTTCCATTGAATGTAAATGGGACAGAAACCGAAGAGACGAGCTCCAGAGACGGCGCAGGAAGAAAATCGCCTAGCAGTAGAGGTCGCTGATCAGTCGTTTCCGGACGATGGTGAAGGCCGCCCTTGACAATCTCTCCACACCTGTTTAGTCTATGCCTGTAGTGAACAGGGCTATGACAGAAACCAATTCACGCGATTTGTTTCCCGGCGCGCTCGAGATGATGATCCTCGAGTCGCTTCGCCGTCAGCCGGCCCACGGATATGCGCTGGTGCAGCACATCCAGCAACGGTCCAACAATCTTCTACAAGTAGAAGAGGGTTCGCTCTATCCCGCGCTGCAACGATTGCTGAAGGCAAGACTGGTGAAGGCGGAGTGGGGACTCTCCTCGACCAATCGGCGAGTGAGGACCTATCAGATAACTGCTACGGGCCTGCGCCGTCTCGAGCAGCAGATTTCCAGCTTTGAGCGAATGTTTGAGGGCATCTCACTGGTCCTGAACCCAGGTAAAGCTACAACAAATTAACGGGGCCAGCTGAAAGGAATCTCCAATGGATTGGATTCCGCAGATTTTCCGCCGCCGTAAGTTCAACGAGGATCTCTCCGAAGAGATTCGCCTGCACATTGAAGAGCGTACCGAGCAGTTGATGCGCGAGGGGATGAGCGCCGAAGAAGCCACGCGGGCAGCGCGGCGCGCATTCGGCAACCGTACGCTGCTTGAGGAACGCAGTCGCGAAGTGTGGCAATGGCCCACGTTGGAATCAATCGGGGCCGATCTGCGGTTTGCTGCGCGGCAGTTGCGCCGTTCTCCCGGATTTGCGGTGATCGCTATTGCGACGCTGGCTCTGGCCATCGGCGCCAACGCAGTCGTCTTCGGCGTATTGAACGCACTCATCCTGCGGCCGCTGAATGTGCCTCAGTCAGAGAGCCTTTTCCTCATCCAACATGGGAGGGACGTCGCGTCCCACTCCTATCCTGATTATCTCGATCTTCGCCAGCGCAATCGCAGCTTCGACGATGTGGCTGTTTTTGCTATCTCTCAGTCAGGGATGGATACGGGCAAAGATCCATCCAATGCTTGGGAATACGAAACCAGCGGAAACTACCTCGACGTATTGCGCATTCAACCGTACCTTGGGCGATTCTTCCACGCTTCCGATGAGCATGGCCCAAACAGCGCGCCGTATGTCGTGCTCACCTACGCATATTGGCACACCCATTTTCAAGACGATCGCACCGTGGTGGGCCGAGTTGTTCGGCTCAACAGGCATCCATTCACCATCCTTGGCGTGGCGCCTCCAGGGTTCCAGGGAACCGTCTTGTTTTTCGCTCCGGATATCTTCGTGCCCATCGTGAACCATGAGCAGTTATCCGGCGACAAGATGATATTGAACGCGCGCGCGAGCCGTTGGATATTTGAGATGGTGGGACGTCTGAAGCCTGGAGTCACTCCGGCGCAGGCCACTGCCGATCTAAACTCCGTGGATTCGTATCTGAAAAAAAGCTATCCAAAAGATGAGAGTAACGGCGCTTATACGCTGGCGCGGCCTGGTCTTCATGGCGACTATTTGAACGGGCCAACGCGGGCTTTTCTCACCGGGCTGATGCTTCTTTCGGGTTTGATATTGTTGGCGGCCTGCGCCAACCTGGGCAGTCTGTTTGCGGCGCGGGCCGCCGACCGTTCTCGCGAAGTGGCCTTGCGCCTGGCTCTTGGTTCGAGCCGCAATCGCATTTTGCGCCAGCTGTTCACCGAATCCGTGTTGCTTTCGCTCGCCGGAGGCATAGCGGGACTCGTGGCGAGCATTCTGCTTTTGCGCCGGTTGAGCGTGTGGCAGCCATTTCCCCGATACCCCCTCCATGTGCCGGTAAGTCCGGATGCTAACGTTTATTTGGTAGCTTTGGTCTTGGCGTTGGTCAGCGGAGTTCTATTCGGAATTGTTCCGGTGCGCCAGATTCTCCGGGCCAATCCGTACGAGATCGTCAAAGCCGGATCAACAGGCGCGTTCGGGCGCCGAATTACCGCGCGAGACGTATTGCTTGTCGTCCAAATTGCGATTTGCGCCGTGCTGGTCACTTCATCGATGGTTGCTGTGCTTGGACTCATGCGCTCCATGCGCAGCAACTTCGGTTTTGAGCCGCGGAACGCGATGTTGGTGGATACCGATCTGACGACAGCAGGCTACAGCGGCGAAAGAGTACCCGCAATGCAACGGCGCATGATCGATGCCATACAAGCGATTCCTGGCGTAGATTCCGTAGGATCGGTGAATTATCCGCCGTTAGAACCCCCCGGTAGTTGGCAGGGGACTGTCTATACCGACACAACCACAGATATGAGCCCATCGAATGCCGCGGCCGACCCCTATTGGTACAACGTGACTCCAGACTACTTCCGCGCATCCGGGACATCTTTATTGGCGGGCAGAGCCTTCACATGGCATGACGACACAGACGCCCCGCGCGTAGCAGTGGTGAACCGGGAGTTCGCAAGCAAGATACTGGGCTCCGTACCGGACGCTGTCGGCCGCTATTTCAAGCTGCGGGATGGCACGCGCGTGCGGGTGGTGGGTCTGGTCGAAGACGGAAAATACGTGACCCTCACCGAAGGCCAGAAGCCCGCGATGTTCTTCCCCCTCCTGCAATCGCCGGCTAGTTGGACATGGCTGGTGGTGCGCTCGAGCCGCGACCCGCAGCAACTTGCCGCGGCCATGAGAAGTGTGCTTCGGGGCATCGACCCTGGGCTGGTTCTGGAGATTCGTCCGTGGAGCGCAGAACTGGGCGGAACTTTGTTCCCCTCGCGCATGGCGACAGTATCGCTGGGCGTGCTGGGCATGATGGGCGCGATGCTTTCGATCACGGGCATCTTCGGAATGGCGGCGTACTCGGTGAGCAAGCGGCTCAAGGAGTTGGGAATTCGCATGGCGCTGGGAGCGCAACGCAAGGAAGTGTTGCAGGCCGCGCTGGGACGCGCGTTCAAACTGTTGGCGATTGGCTCGGCGGCGGGATTGGTGCTTGGAATCTTGGCCGGCGGGGTTCTCGCTTCTATCGTCTATCAGGCCACACCGCGCGATCCTGTGGTGCTGGTCGGCGTTGTTCTGGCAATGGTTGTCCTGGGCCTGCTGGCCACTTGGATTCCGGCGCAGCGCGCGCTTTCGGTCAATCCTCTGATCCTGCTGCGCGAAGACTGAGGCATCGAGATTCCGCCTCGAATGGGCGGATCCTCAATGTAGTCAAGGCTACCGCAACGATCCCTTCTCGGTTTATGCCAAGCCGCAGTCGCAGGATACCCAACCGAGGCATTGCAGAGTTCGGTCAGGCAGTTACCTAGAGAGACGCACTAAGGAAGATCGGCTTCACCATCGCTTCAATCTTGGCGGCCATCTCCTCAGCAGGCATGCGGTCGGGAGTCTGAAACCACCGCCGCGCGGCGCCGAAGATAGCCCAGGCGGCAGTGATTGCCAGCAGTTTGGGGTCCGTGCCAGGCGCCATCGCGTGATGCGCGGCCCCTTCTTGAAACATGCTCTCCACGACCGGGATGATAGAACCTTCGAGAGGCATCTTGGCCAACTGACCTGGGCAGCTCGTACTTTCGGCGAGATAATCGCACACGCCTAGCGCAATGGCGCGTAGGGCGCTATCGCAGTTTGTGAAGGAAAGGCCGCGGCGCGCGATCAGATCGCGGAAGCGGGTATCCGTCATGGCCTGCAGCAGTGCATTCTTATCCGGATAATGCAGATAAAAGGTGGCGCGGTTAAGGGTGGCTTCGTCGGCGATCTCCTGGACAGAAATATCGTCGAACTCCTTACGGATCAATAACGTGGCTAATGCCTCCATCAGCATTTGACGGCTGCGGAGAATACGCGGGTCCGTGCTTTCCGCAGGTGGGAGGTGGTCTGCCATTTCTGCTTATAAAGGATAGCTCCTCAGTAGCAATAGATGCTTAAACGACATGTGTTGATTTATTGAATCGACATATGTCTATTAATAATCAATTGTCGTATTGGAGGTCTTCGCAATGTCCACGCTTCTTCACATCGATTCCAGCCCGCTCTATGGGCGATCCGTTTCCCGTCAACTTACAGAGGCATTCGTAAATCAATGGAAGTCGTCACACCCGGATGGAACGGTCGTCGACCGCGACCTTAACGCAACGTCAATATTGCCCATCAGCGCTGAGTGGGTGAGCGCCGCCTACACGCCGCAAGAGGCGCGCACTGCGCAACAGAAGGAACTGCTGGCGTTTTCGGACGCGCTGCTCGCCGAACTGGAGCAGGCCGATGAGTACGTCTTCGGTGTGCCGATGCATAACTTCGGCGTGCCCTCGGTGCTCAAGCTCTGGATCGGCCAGATCGCGCGCGTGGGCAGGACATTTTCCTATGCGGATGGAGCTCCGAAGGGATTGCTGACGGGCAAGAAGGCGACATTCATCATTGCGACCGGCGGCGTCTATGACGCGCAGACGCAGATGGCCTCTTTCAACTTCGTCGAGCCGTATCTGCGGTCGGTTTTCGGCTTCCTCGGCGTAGCAGATGCGACTTTTCTCACGGCCGGTGGAACCGCGGCGCTCAACTATGGGCACAACCGAGATGCTTTTCTGGCGTCACATCTTCAGGCCGTACAATCACACGCGCAGGCAATCTAAAGGAGGCGCCAAAATGAAAATTGCTTCTGTCATCGCACGCTATCTGCTGGGACTGATCTTTGTGGTCTTTGGCCTGAACGGATTTTTCAACTTCATCCCTCAACCGCCGCCGACGAACCCGTTGGAGATTCAGTTCTTCATCGCGATCAGCGCGTCGCACTTTGCAGCGTTCTTCTTCGTAGTGCAGTTGATTGGCGGGCTGCTTTTGCTCTCAGGCTACTTCGTGCCACTTGCACTGACGTTGCTTGCGGCGGAGCTTTATAACATCCTCGCATTTCATCTGACGTTTGCGCCGGCGGGCATTGCTCCCGCACTGGTGGCATCCGTGCTCTGGATCTTGATCTTTCTGCAATATCGCGCGAGCTTCAAGCATGTTCTAGCGGCTAAGCCTGCGGAATGAAAGACTGGATTGCATGAAAAAAATTGGGTTCCTCTCATTCGGTCATTGGACGCCTTCGCCGCAGTCAAGGACGCAGTCGGCGGCCGATGCGATCCTGCAGTCCATCGATCTCGCAGTAGAGGCCGAACGCTTGGGAATGGACGGAGCCTACTTCCGCGTTCATCACTTCGCGCAGCAACTGGCGTCGCCCTTCCCGTTGCTCGCGGCGGTCGGCGCCAAAACGCGAAAGATTGAAATTGGCACGGCCGTCATCGACATGCGGTATGAGAATCCTCATTACATGGCGGAGGACGCCGGCGCTGCGGATCTCATCGCTGGTGGACGTCTGCAGTTGGGCATCAGCCGCGGTTCCCCCGAGCAGGTCATCGATGGTTGGCGCTACTTTGGCTACCGCCCAAATGAAGGCGAGAACGATGCGGACCTGGGGCGGCGGCAAGCCGAAGAGTTTCTCGAACTGCTGCGCGGCAAAGGTTTCGCTCAGCCTAACCCGCGTCCGATGTTTCCCAATCCGCCGGGACTTCTGCGCCTTGAGCCACACTCCGAAGGGTTACTTGATCGGATCTGGTGGGGATCCGCTACCAATGCGACCGCTGCGTGGGCCGCCAAGCTCGGAATGAACCTGCAGACCTCAACCCTCAAATTCGACGAGACCGGCGAGCCGCTCCACATTCAACAGGCGGCGCAGATTCGCGCTTTTCGCGCGGCCTGGAAGGCAGCCGGTCACAAGCGAACTCCTCGAGTTTCAGTTAGCCGCAGTATTTTCGCGTTGGTCGACGATCGCGATCGCGCCTACTTCGGCCGCAGTTCTCAGGATGAGGACCAGATCGGTTTCCTCGACGCAACCACACGAGCGATCTTCGGCCGCAGCTACGCCGCTGAGCCCGATATTCTCATCGAGCAGCTCAAGAAAGACGAAGCAATCGCGGAGGCCGACACTCTATTGTTAACCGTCCCAAACCAACTGGGTGTGGCCTATAACGCGCATGTGATGGAGGCGATTCTGACGACGGTCGCTCCTGCCCTCGGATGGCGCCAGGCTACCTAGTTGAAAGATGTAATTGAAATCCTGCAATCTGCTCTTTACGATTCCTCGAACGGATTGCCTTTCAGACGAGAATTATGAAAGCTTTGAGTTTTGAGGACAATGGCGTAGATTTGCGCCACACGATCGATGCCGATGCAATTGCGTCGCACGTTACGCCATCCGGAGGTAGATGTTGAAAGTTTGCTCACTCCTGTTCCTGCTTGCATTGAGTCGGTACGCGGCCGGTCAGGCAGGCGCAGAGAGCGCAGCCCCGGATGTTAAATCAACCGAACCAGTCGCAGCCAAGCAGGCGGCGCCAATCGTCAAGCCGGAGCCTGACGAGTTAAGGCAGGAGCTGGATGCTGACATAGCCGCATCGTCGAAGATACCGGCCGATCCGCTCATCAAGCGCGATCCTATGGCGCACGTCTTTCAGCGCGCCGACAAGCTAAGGGATCATCTATTTGAATCCGAACGTCTGAAGTTTGGCGCCACCTATACGTTTCTTAATCAGTACGCGACCAATACGCCGGATGAAGTCAGGCACGATCAGCTCAGCGGGCGCCTCGATTTTACCGGAGCGTGGGCTGTATACGATCACGGAAGCAGCGCCGGATCGATCAGCCTCCTCATTCGTTCTGGGACAAACATCGGTAGGACACAGCAATTTAATCTCAGCGATAGACTTGGCTCGGGCCTCTATCTGAACTGTCTTCAGGGCGGCGGTCCGCAGGAGCCTATCACCGTAAACATCCTCTATTGGCGGCAGGATTTGTTGGATAAGAGGCTTTCATTTTATGTGGGCAAGCTCCATCCCAATGAGTTTGTCACGCTCAGCATGTTCAACAACGACGAACGAACACAATTCCTGAACGGCGCCAACGACGGTAATCTGGGGATCGCTTCCGACGGGACATATGCAGGCGGAGGGGCCGTTGAATTGCAGGCTACTCCGCATTTCTACGTTCACGCCGTCGCCGTGGACACAGAGGGCGCACAGCAGAGAAACATCGAAACGCTTGTCGATCGGAAATATATGGAAGGTGTCGAGCTGGGATGGAGATCAGGGTCTCTCGGCGAACAGTACCGGCGTTATCGCATTGGCATGTGGCGAGATGACACGAAGAACCAGGGCAGTGGATACGGGGGCGCCTTTGGATTCGATCACGAATTCGACAATGGCTGGACCCCGTTCGGCAGGCTAGCTCTCAGCACCAGCAAAGGGTCCGCCATTAAGCAACAGGTGGGAGTAGGTCTGGCCCAAGTGCACCCGTTCGGACGGCGGGGAGATATGCTGGGGATGGCGTATAACTACACCATAGCCAGTCAGGGTAAACATCACGAGAGCGTAGTAGAGTCGTTCTACCGTCTTCGTCTAACCCAGCGCATAAACATTGGTCCAGATGTTGAAGTCTCGATCCATCCCGCCTACGCGGCGAGAGAATACACGACAACCTTGTTGGGTGCGAGAACGCAAATCACCTTCTGAGGGCAAAGCATCCTGGGTTGAGGAGCCACTGTACATCTTTGCGGATCCGGCCGGCTACTTCTTTTCCGGAACCAGGATGCATACCCCCGACCAACTCGCATGCTCCAGCCCTGTTGGGGGAGTCGCGCTCAAGGGCATCACGCCCACATTCTTTGATTCGAATGGATACCGCGCTACGAGATAATTCCGCACAATCTGCGCGCGTGCATAGGAGAAGGAAAGGGCAGCAGCTGGCGCTGCCGCATCTGAGTATCCTTCGACGACAAGCGGATGGGCGAAAATCGCGTCTCCAAATGACACAACGGTGGCATCAATCGCGCGCTTGCCATCTTCACTCAGTTCTTCGGAACCACTTGTTGTTCGCTGAAAGAGGGACTCGGCTTGTAACCACGACCGAGAGTTATGGGGACCCGCAAACAGTCGGCTGCGCCGATACTCCGAAGGAGATAGGCTCGCCAGGTTGTAGTAGCCGCGGTGGTTGAAGAAACCCTTAAAGAAGAAGTTGTGTTTGAGAGCCTCGGTATCCTCAGCCATGTTGCTTGTTGCGACGTTGATGTTGCTCAAGGTTTGATTGATATTTTGTCCTGCTGTAACTCCGTTGGCGTCGGGTCCCAAAGCTTGTGTCAGGCTTTGATGGACCTGATCAAGCGTCGCATTGGCTTGAGTGGAAGCAGAATGAATCTGCGCTATTGTGTCGTCGAGCTTCTGAGGCAATTGACGCTGCTGAACATCCGCCACGATGCTGGTCACTCCGGCCGAAGCCTGCTTCAAGTTCGCGGTGGTCGATTGTACATTCGACATGGAGCCTCGGATCTGATCCGCCACCTTCTCATCACGAAGAAGCATCCCGGCTGGCCCGCGTCCTGCTTTGAGCCCCACAAGCAGATCGTTCGCGTTGCCTATTGCGTCATTCGCGCCATCGAGCGCGGTGTTGAGCTTGCCTCCAACCTGCGTCAACGTTGTGTGTGCATCATTCATGATGCTGAGGCCATTGCTAAGTAGATCGGACATTGTGACCGGAGCTTTGCTCCGAAGAAGCGAGTCGGCCTGCGCGATGGGGGCATTTGGCGAACCTGGATGAATAGTCAGAAAGGTATTGCCAACCACGCCCTCTGTATCGACTGTTACGAACGAGTCGGTTCGCACCATGCCATGGAACTGCTCGTCGATCTTCATTTGTACGCGAAATTGGCCCTGCGGCGATCGGGGAATGACAATTCCCGTCACCTGGCCTGCATCCATACCCGCAACCTGTACCTTCGATCCCTTGGTGACGCTGTCGAGATTGGCGAACTCGGTATAAAGAAGCACGTGATGCGAAAAGGCCTCGTGGCGGCTTCCAATGAGGAAGATGCCAAGAGTAAACAATGCAAGGCCAGCGATGATGAAAACTCCAACAGCGAAATATCGTCTCGACATCGTTCACTCCGTAATAAGTCTTCGCGCGACATCGTTCTCGCTCTGACTAACTTCTTCGACCGACCCGAATGCAACGAGATTTCCCTTGTCCAGTACGGCGACCCGGTCAGCTACCCTGCGCGCCCCATGCACATCGTGTGTCACGATGATCAGAGCCGTGCCACGCTCCGTCTTGCAATGCATCAGAAGTTCATCGATTTCAGAGGCCGTAATGCGGTCAAGCCCGCTGCTCGGTTCATCGGCGAGAAGGATCTTCGGCTCGAGCACCAATGCTCGGGCGAGACCGGCCCTCTTCCTCATGCCCCCTGAAAGCGCCGATGGATATTTGGCCCCATCGGCCCCCAGACCAACACTGGTGAGGACGCGCCGAGTCACGTCGTCGATCTCATCCTTGGATTTCTTTGTCAGCCGGGCGAGAGGCAGGGCCAGATTCTCATAGAGCGTGAGGGAATCGAAGAGAGCGGCGTCTTGGAAAAGATACCCAAGCTTTCTGCGCACCAGAGACAGCCCATGTTCTCCCATGCCGACAACATTATCCTGATCGACCCAGACTTCTCCTGAGTCGGGGCGCATGAGAGCCATAATCAGTTTGAGAGTGACGCTCTTGCCCGTACCACTGCGACCGAGCAGACACAGGGCCTGACCTTGGCCGATTTGGAATGACACGTCATTCAGCACTCGTTTGGCGCCGAACGACTTGGTCACTCGCCTGAATTCCACTGCGATGCTCTGGTTTGGAATCATACGGCCGTATCCGGAAAGAGAAAGAAAATGCACTTGATCAGCAATACGTCCGCAACAATGATCAGCAGAGACGATACGACAACACTGTTCGTGGCCGCTTCGCCGACGCCTTGTGCTCCCTTATCTGTCGTGTAGCCGAAATAGGAAGAGACAGATCCGATGATGAAACCAAATACAGTAGTTTTGAGGGTTGGAGCAATAAAGTTTGACCACTGGAGAGAGTCAAACGCGCGGTTGACATAGAGAGCTGGCGCAATGTGAGAGGAAAGCTCTTCCGACAGAAAGCCCCCCAGGAGCCCGGCGAAATCCATGAACAGTGTCAGGAAGGGAAGCGCAATCACACAGGCCAGAACCCGAGGTACAACCAGGAACTTGAATGAGTCAATCGACAGCGATTCGATAGCGTCGATTTGCTCGGAGGCTCTCATGTTGGCAAGCACAGCGCCGATTCCCGAGCCAACTCGACCCGCAAGCAATAGACCCGCGACCAGAGGACCAATCTCGACGAAAAACGAGACTGCCTGGACGGCAGGTATCATCGCCGTGGCGCCGAACGTCACGAGGGTGCTCCTGGTATGGAGCGTCATGACGGCTCCGAGAGCAAAGCCAGACACGACAATAAGTGCCAGCGATCTATTTCCCACTTCTGCGAGCTGACGGAAGAACTGAACAAACTCGAATGGAGGCTTCAGCGAATCCACGAGGACCCGGAGACTGAAGAGCCCCACCTTTCCGACAAACTCGAACAACCTACTGAGCCATCGCACGCACCCTCCTCAGTTACACTTTTCCATCAATGGCTCTGCATCGTACGAACCACCTCATAACTTCTGGAATTGATCGATCCCCTCGCCGGAGTAGAATCGCTGTCTTGTCTGGCACGGACGCGCGTCCGACAACGTCATCATAGCAACTGAATGAACAAGTGGAAATTACATATTCCTGTTAAACGGGCTGGACAGAATCAGGAGATCGACAAGGGCTCCGGGAGGGGCATGCACTGAAGACGCGGGGTGGCATTCGAGGAGCAACGATGAGGCGCGATTCGACCCCGCTGCTGCCAGACCAGCGATGAGGATCATAGGCGTACTCGCGCGAATTTATTTGCTTCTCCAACTCCCTCGCGTGTAGACCTCGTGAAGTTCCCAAAATGCTCGACCAAACCAGAGATTGTTATTTACGCGTATGCGGGACCAAGCGGATCGCTTAAACTCGGCGGCTACGATTGGATGTGATGCAAACATAGCGATCCGATTGAAAATCAGAGAAGCCCCACTCGGCGAACTAAGTCGGCGAATCGGGGGTCGCTTCGAATCGGATCAAAATACGGATGGGTCTTTAGAAACTGCAGTATGTTCGACTGCTCTTTATAGGCTTGTTCGAGCCAGTAGAAAGCCTGTTCCTTGTCGCCTAGCCCGAGGTACGCATTCACAAACGCGCCTGCGGGAATGTATCCAGCTACCCTGCGCTGTTTCAGTTGCGCAAGGAGTCGCATCGCATCACGGCGCCGCCCCGCGTGGGCGTACGCCCGGATCAAGATGCCGGTTGCAGCAGGACTGCCCGAAAGAGAAATGGCCTTTTCCAATCCTGGGATCGCGTCTGCCGGTTGATTGTTAGCGATCAGCGCAAATCCAAGGCCTGTAAGATATCCCACATTCTCCGGTTGTAAAGCCAATGCGCTGGTTGCTTCGCGGATCGCCTCATCGTAATGACGCGCCTGAAACAGAATCCAGGCTACGCTGCCCCCTGAAACACCGACCGGATCCAGCGCTCGGGCGCGATGGATTGAGGCTACAGCTTCGTCCGTGCGTCCCTGGCAGATCAGCCACAGGGCAAACCATTCATGGGCTTCCGCGCTGTCCGGGTTCAATTCAAGGGCGCGTCTGTATTCCGCCTCCGCTTCGGTCCAGCGCCATTCCTCCTGCAAAACATTGGCCAGCAAGACGTGAGCTTTCACCAGACCGGGATCGATTGCCAGCGCCTTCCGGGCAAAGCTGATGACTTTGGGCCGGGTTGCTTGTGGCGGATCTCCCGCGGCAATCGTTCCGAGCATGGTGTAGGCCTCTGCCAGGCCCAGGTAAGCCGGCGCAAATGTTCCATCCTTGTTGAGTGCGTCTTCGAAATAAGGAATGCTTTGCTCAAGCCGAACCCTGTCTCCCTGACCTAAAACAAACCTGCCCTTCAAATAGCTTTCATAGACTTCAGGCGCCACAGGTCGCGCGGCGCTGAGCCGCTCGTGTTCCTCTCCGGTGACCGTCACTTCTACCTTTTCGGCGATGGATTGCGCCAATTCGCTTTCCAATGCGAGCGCATCCCGCATTTCGCGGTCAAATGTTTCAGACCAGAAATGCGTGTCCGTCGCGCCACGAATCAGCTGGATGGTTACGCGGATGCGATCGCCATCCTTAATGACGGAGCCTTCGACTATAGCGTCCGCGCCCAGTTCTTTGGCGATCTGCGGTATGGAAAGCTGTGGATTCTTGAAGCGCAACACGGACGTGTGAGAAATCACATGCAGGTCGTGGATGTTCGCGAGGCGCCCGATAACGGCCTCCGTGATGCCGTCGGCAAGGTATTCCTGGGCGGGATCATTGGACAGGTTCCGCAGGGGCAGCACCGCCAAAGAATGGATTCTTGGCTCTACCGAAGGGTTTGCGCGATGGCGGAATAGGAGCCAAGCAGCGACCGTCAGGCAGATGCAAACAACCGCGGCCAGAGCGAGCCAGAGTCGGGTCTGCCGCGCAGGAATTGTGATCGGGATGACGGGGAGAGGCTGGAGTATTTCCGTCTCCGGCTCCAGCGTGGGGTCGTCCACGCGCGAGCGTCGGCTTTGAAT
>Ga0206873_1229_pt1 | contig 12981 bp, 12 predicted proteins | sample Alteio_BWOrgCont_11_FD_152631 | JGI IMG/M metagenome (GOLD analysis project Ga0206873, IMG submission 152631) | Enriched cells from forest soil in Barre Woods Harvard Forest LTER site, Petersham, Massachusetts, United States -... | ecosystem: Environmental > Terrestrial > Soil > Temperate forest >...
TGAGTTAGCTTCCGTGTACGCCGTAATCCTTCCAGAATTGGCGGCAGGCGCTATGATCGCTTCCTATGAGTCGACTTTGCGAGCTCAATCTGCCTGCGATTCGCAAAGACGCATATGCAAGTCAGACCGGCTATCCCGCCGACGCTTAGCGATGGGAGAACGATGAGCACGGGCTCTGCTCAGAGTCTGCTTCGATTCCTCCGAGGTCCATCCGTTCGATTAGACCGTCTGCGATGGTGTGAGCATGCCAGACCTCGCTGTCTGAAAGCACATCGCCACCAAGGCTCTTCACAAGCTGATGGACTCGGACATCGATCTTGCCCGCTCCACGGTCGATCACCTCAATCGGTTCGACATGAGGATCGAACTCTTTCCACTGGCGGCTCCAGTAGGCACGAATCTCTTCTTTCCCGATTACACGCCCGCGTTCCGATGCCTTGGGCCAACTGACGCTCTCCCTCATCAGCGCCAACGCACCATCGATATTCCGTTGGTTGAAAGCAGAGTAGACCTCGGATATTAGCGTCTGTGTGTTTGCCATATAGTCCTCCGTTTGGATGATCATTCAGCCTGCAAGAACATTATAGGTCCTGAAAAACGCGCTTGTATTCACTGGTCTGACCAACTTCCGGGTGGACAACTCGGAAACTATTCCTAGGCAAGACTACTGTGATTTCTTTTCAAATGAAACGATGGTGATGCGGAAGAGGCGTCTGACATTTGAGCGGAAGGCCGAAAAACTGCAAGCCGATGATCGCGTCATACGAAGGGTAAGCTAGAATGGGAGTGCTGGGATGGCCTCAAGGATCCAAGAGGCCCTTCAAAACTCTAAGCGCTTGTTGCTGTTGCTCGGTGGTGCGATTTTCGATGATGCGATGAAGTTTTTGGTTCAGGATGCCAGGGTCTGTTTCCTGAGCTTCGAATTCGAAGAATACCGAGGCCGAAACACTTAGGGTGGTTGCGATGGCAGAAATAATTTCCAGGGAAGGCCATTTTTCGCCTCTCTCTACTTCCCCCAGATAGTTCGCGGTAATACCGGACTTCTCGGCGGCGAGTTCCCGAGAGATATGTGCGGCATCGCGAACCGCACGGACCTTTCTTCCAAATAGAACTAGAGGCTGGCTCTCCATTTGCTTGAGACAACTTACAGATGAAGCACTGAGACGAGAATCTGCCAATGGCCTATATTTATGTTGCAAATATAGGCTTAGAGCGGTATTTTCAACGCACGTCTCTGCCGATCGGAAACTCGAAGAATTTCGACCGGGTTGTCCGGCGCAAAAGCGAATCTGGAGAGGTTTCAAGGCCTTTAGCGATGCGGAATATTGTTCTAATGCCGGGACCCTGGATACCCCTTTCAAGATCACTAATGAATGTCCGATTGAGGCCCGTTCTTTTTTCTAATTCAGCCTGCGATATGTGGATTTCTTCCTCTCGAATAGTCCGAACGACCTGGCCAAACGCTTTTTCTACACCAGAGCGAGGTTGAATTTGTCTCCGCCGTTTCGCCATGTCGACGAGTATCGTGCTCGTATGTCGGTCATAGACCAAGGGTCAGTTACCGACAATTCGCATTGTGGCGATAGAGGCAAAGGGAGCAATTCAGCGCCCTGCAGGGTGTCGAGGCAGATGTGAGTGATTCGGTTGCAGCCCGGTTTCCATCGCTACCGCTTTCCAAAGAGACAGCGGAGGGGACCTCTGTTTCAATTGAGCAGATTCTTCCTGAGGCAGCAGCATCCGACGAGGTTTTGCTGACTCGTGTCACCGGAGGGGACCAACAAGCCCTCGGATGTTTGTTCCAACGGTATGGGCGACTTTTGCGAAGCGTAGCGGCGCGCATCCTGAAAGATTCTGCCGAAGCAGAGGATCTGGTTCAGGATCTGTTTCTTTTCATCCAACGTAAGTGCGGAATCTTCGATAGTACGAAAAGCTCAGCACGGTCGTGGATTGTTCAGATGGCTTACCACAGAGCGATCGAGCGGAGGCGGTATCTCGCCACGCGCCAGTTCTATATCCATGCCGAGGTCGAAAGCAGAGGGCATCAGGTGGTCGGTAATCCGACCACGGAGAGCGATTATTCCGCAGAAACGGTTTTTGGGCGTAATGGTTTAGAGAAAGTGCTCGCGGATCTGTCTGACGATCAGCGAGAAACACTGCGACTCCACTTCTTTGAGGGATATACCCTTGCCGAGATCAGCGAAAAACTGAGCCAGCCACGAGGAAATGTGAGGCATCACTACTACCGGGGATTGGATAGGTTGCGGAAAGAAATGCTTGGGAGTACTGTGCGAGTTGCTGAACGATATGGCAAATAGTGGTGGAAGCAAAAGAGCCGGGGAGTGGTCGGAAATGGGACCGCATGAGGAATTCCTCGAGCTTTGCGCCGTTTCAACCTCGGGCGATCTGACCGAGGAAGAACAAAAGAAACTTCAGGCGCACCTCGCCGGCTGCGTTGAATGCCGCGAAGCCTTGCGAGAGTTCGAGGCTGCCGTAGATATTGGTGTGCCGCTCTTGTCGTCCAAGTTGGCCGGCAGCTCTTCCGAAGAATCCGTGACCCTTCAAGGTGAGTTGCCTGCGTCGGTATCACCGAAAGTAGTGGGTTCGAAGACGGACCGGAATGAGTCTGTTTTTTCGCCTGGCGAGGCGAAGAGTGGATTTGCCTTTGCCCGGCGAAATGGGCGTCTGCGCTCGCGAGTCAATTGGAACTATGTTTGGCTGCCGTTCGCTGCTTGTGTTCTGCTCACCATCGCGCTGGGGATTTATTCTTACAGGATAGGTAGGAGCCGCAATGGTGAAGTTGTTCGCGTGATTTCCAATTCCAGCGATCCCCGAGTTGGGGCGCTTGAACAGCAGATCAGTGATGCCGGTCATGAGCGCGAGACGCTGAGAGCACAGCTCGGAGAACGAGATCGCGCCATTGCGGATCTGAGGCGGCACATGGAGGAGCAATCGGCCTCTTTGAACGACATGAAAGCCACACAGACAAATCTCGAACAGTCCCTCCAAAATGACGAAGCAGAGAAGCAGAGGTTGGCCGTGGAGAGAGCGAGTTTCGCGCAAAAGTTCGATGCGGCTCAGGCCACACTCCAGAAGATGCAAGCTGACCTTGACTCCGCGCGACAGCAGCGCGCGGAAGCTCAGGGAAGGGACGCTAGTCTACAAGCGCAGGTCGGCGACCTTTCCGGCCAACTTCGCGACAGAGAACAGACGATCGACAAGCAAGACGACCTGCTTTCACACGACCGCGACATTCGGGATCTAATGGGAGCGCGAGACCTGTACATCGCGGAAGTGTACGACGTTGCGCGTGATGGAGCGACGCAAAAACCATATGGCCGCGTTTTCTATACCAAGGGGAAGTCTCTGATCTTCTACGCGTATGATTTGAATCAGGAGGTTGGAGTAAGGAACGCCAGCACGTTCCAGGCGTGGGGACGACGCGGCCCGGACAAAGAGCAGACACTGAACCTCGGCATCTTTTATCAGGACAATGCAGCGAAGAAACGTTGGGTGCTCAAGTTTGATGATCCAAAGGCGCTTGAACAGATTGACGCCGTGTTCGTAACCGTGGAACCGAACGGCGGGAGCCACTTGCCAAGCGGTAAGCCCCTCCTGTTTGCTTACCTAAAAATTGATCCAAATCATCCCTAGTTGTGGCTCGCTAGCATCTTTCGGAATCGCTCGTTCGTTTTCTCATGACGCTCGCGTGGTACAACTTCGGACTCTCCTGCGTAGACCGGAAGAGTATGTCTGAATCTGGTGATCACAGGAGGAACCGAGTGAGAGTGCAGCGGGTCGTTTGCCTTTGCCTCGCAAGTCTTATCATGGCTTCTGCGATTGTTGCGCAATCACCGAATGGAATTATCAATGGGCGCATCCTTGATCCTTCCGGCGCAGCTATCGTCGACGCCGAGATCACGATCGTAAACGACGCGACCCGCATCCAGTACGCCAGCAGAACCAATGGCGACGGGATATACGTGGTTACGAACCTTCCTCCCGGCCCATATCGTCTACAAGTCGCCAAGCCAGGATTCAAGACGCTCATCAAGCCGGACATTGTCTTGAACGTGCAAGACTCCGTGGCAATCAATTTTACATTGCCGATTGGGGCGGTGGCCGATACGGTGACGGTTGAAGGTGGCGCACCGGTTGTAGACACGCAATCGGCTACAGTGAGCACCGTCATCGACAGGAACTTTGTCGAGAGTCTGCCGCTTAATGGTCGCAGCTTCAACACGCTGCTTCAACTGACACCGGGCGTGGTTATAGCGCCCACCGGTGGCAACCCGCAGTCGCCAGGACAATTCAGCATAGCTGGTCAAAGAACCGACGCTAATAATTTCACTGTTGACGGAGTCTCAGCAGATTTTGGCGTTGCCGCGAATAACGGCGCGGGAGCGTCGGGAACGGGTTCTGCGCAGGCACTTAGCGCCATTGGAGGGACGAGCAGCTTGGTTTCCGTGGAGGCATTGCAGGAATTTCGTGTTGAAACTTCTTCCTTTGCACCAGAGTTTGGCCGCTCGCCCGGTGGACAAGTAATCCTGACTACACGTTCGGGCGCGAATGACTACCATGGAGGAGTTTACGAATACTTCCGCAACGACGTGTTGGACGCAAACGACTGGTTTGCAAATGCTGCGGGCAAAGCGCGTGCGGAGGAGCGGCACAACGATTTTGGAAGTTTTATTGGAGGGCCCATTCTGAAAGGCAAGACTTTCTTTTTTGTTTCTTACGAAGGCGCACGTCTTAAGATTCCTCAAAGCAGCTTGATCACCGTTCCCTCTGAGTGGGCCAGGACAGTCGCCGTCCCCGCAACGATTGCTCCTTACCTCAACGCGTATCCTCAGCCCGATGACCGGAGGGTAACGCCCGGTCTGTATACTGCCCAGTTCACGGGGGTCTGGTCCAACAGTGCAACACTTAATGCCGGAAGCGTACGTGTTGACCACACATTTAACTCGCGGTTCTCGATTTTCGGTAGGTACAACGAGGCACCATCGGAGATCGTCAGCCGAAACAGTGGTTCGAACACCCTTACTTCCGGCCCGGTAAACACGCGAACGCTGACACTCGGCTTCAATGCACTCTTGAACAGCCGAGTGTCCAACACATTTCGCGCCAACTATTCGACTCAATACGCAGCCGGTCTTAACTCCTTGGATTCGTTCGGGGGCGCGGTTCCTCTGCCGCCAAGTCTGTTGCTGGGACCTCTTCCCGTCAAGGATGCTCTGGCTAGCTTTAACATTTTTGACGCTCCCGGAGGTTATACGATAGGGCCAGCCATCAGGAACACGTCGAGACAGATCAACTTCGTCGATGACCTTTCTTTTGTTGTAGGCGCTCACCAGATCAAGTATGGGGTAGATTATCGCGCCGTAGAACTTTACGCGGAACCACGGCACGACCAAGTCCAGTACGTGGCGCGTACGGTGCAAGGCTTCATATCCTCTGGCGGACAAGTATTCAATATGCAGACAGCCACCTTAGCCCCCGCGAGGCTTCGTTCTCAATCCCTGTCGTTGTACGCCCAGGACACTTGGAAGGCTACTCGAAGAGTCTCACTCACTTATGGAGTCCGTTGGGAAGTTGCTCCTGCACCCGCAGGGCTCGGAGCGACTACGCTGGCGTCTTGGACTAACACTAACACCCCTTCCCAGATTGCACTCGCACCACTTGGCACGTCTGTGTGGGGAACTACATACGGAGACTTCGCCCCACGAGTTGGGGTGGCGTACGCGCTGTCGGATAGCGGGGACTTTGTGCTGCGGGCCGGAGGCGGCATATTCTATGATCTCGGCGTGGGTTCAGTTGCAAACCTGGCAGTTACGTTTCCAAATTCGGCAGTCCGAAATAACCTGAACACGCAATTGCCCGTGGCCGATCCGACACCACTCCTTCCTGCTATCTCAACAATGGCACCGTACGGCCAAGTGCAAGCATTCGCGCCGAATCTGAAGCTTCCTCGCTCCTATCAATGGAATCTGGCCCTGGAAAAGTCCTTCGCAGGGAAGCAGGTCGTTTCCGTAACCTATGTCGGGCAGGCTGGAAGAGATCTTTTGAGGGAGGAAGAATTGTTTCGGCCAAATCCCAATTTCCTCAGCACTTTTGGCATTACGCAAAACGATGCCTGGTCGAATTACCATGCTCTGCAATTGCAGTTTCGTAGACCCCTTTCCGCGCGCTTGCAGGCGCTTCTCAACTACACTTGGTCCCATTCTCTGGACAATGCTTCAAACGATGTCGTGGCCGGCTTGTCAAATACCGTGATTTCAGCCGCAAGCGACTATGGTTCCTCGGATTTTGATGTGCGGCATAGCTTTTCAGGCGCTCTGACATTTGCGGTTCCAGCGGCAGCTAAGTCCGGACCGTTCGCCGTTGTGACACGCGATTGGTCTATTGATACAGTCATCTTCGCCCGCACAGGCTTCCCGTTCAATGCGACGGTTCTCGGAACCTCCCCCGTTGGTTCTTTTGTGCGGACACGGCCGGATCGTGTGCCTGGACAGCCCTACTGGATCGCGCAACCTGCTGCTCCGGGCGGGAAGACTCTCAACTCCACGACAGATCCCAATACCGGGATCATCTCGGGCGCATTCCTCCTCCCGTCGAGTGTTCGACAAGGAACCGAAGGCAGAAACGATATCCCCGGCTTTGGCTTGACGCAAATTGACCTTTCAATTGCCCGGAAGTTTCCCATCACCGAACGGCTCAACCTGCAATTCCGCGCGGATGCGTTCAATGCCTTCAATCATCCTAACTTCTCGAACCCCGGTGCCATCATTAACTCAGGAGATCCCACTGATCTTCAGGCATCCAGAATGCTGAACCAGGGGCTAGGCGGGCTGAATCCTCTATTTCAGGAGGGGGGACCACGGTCTCTTCAACTATCGCTGATGCTGGTCTTTTGAAATAGCTCAGGCTTTTGGACGGGGGCTGCGACGAAGGACTTGGGTGAGACTACGTCCGGAAGGAAGTCAGGATCTGATTTGTACGCTCTAGTTTATTGCTGCGTGAGGAGAAAATTTGAGGGCATCGGACAAAAAGTCTCCGTCGTGGAAGCAACGGTTCATTGCAATATTCCGGAATCGCCACACCAAATCTTTCTTGCTTCTTGCACAGAGCGTGTGCCCATTCAAAGCTGTATTGCTGACGGCGGTTTTGCTTAGCGCAGCCACATTGTCTGCTAAGCAAGGAAATCCTCAACTACCGCAGCGCGACGTCACAGTCAAGGATGGGATCGAAATGGCGCGACTGGCAGACCCGTTGTACCTTGCCGGTAGTTCACGCTTTAGTGTGGCTAGTTTCTCTCCCGATGGCACGCGATTCATCATAGTGTTGACGAAGGGTGATTTAGAACATAATACGAATCGGTATTCCGTTCTTCTTTTTAAGACATCCATGGCCCTCAGTTCATCCAAGCCTGAAATTTTACTCACGATGTCTTCGTCGTCGAATCGAGAAGCAATCAGGAATCTTCGATGGCTACCAGACAATGACACTATCGCTTTCATCGCGGAGAATCTCGCTGATTCGCCTCAAGTGTATATATTCAACATTCAAACGAGGGCGCTCAACAGAGAGACAAACCATCCAACTCCGGTTGTAGCTTTCGATATCAGCGAAACTGGCGATAAAATCATTTTCGAGGCCGATCCTCCGACTGCAAAGCTAATTGAAACGGAGCAGGTACGCAGGACTGGAATTGTAGTTACTACTCAGCTGCTCAGACGACTCCTCGCCGGAGATTGCTATACATTTGTGCCGACACTTGTGGAAGGGGAGCAGGTGTTCCTGAAGGTCCGAGGGCAACCTTCGGTACGAATTTCATTGGAGGACATCGCGATTAGCTCCAGACCGCCATCGATGTCGCCGAACGGCCAATATGCGTTGATCGAAGCCTTCGTCAGACATGTTCCTGAGGGATGGAGGGACTATCAGAATAAACTAATCCACGACTATGCTACGGAAGACAAGGGACAGGGAAGCGCTTCAATACTGAGGAGATATTTACTCATTGATGTAAGAAATCGGCGGGCTTCACCCTTGTTGGACGCTCCTTTAGGCTTTGATTTGAACGGCTTCGCGTGGGCGCCCGACGGGCAATCAGTAGTCATTTCTGGGGCCTATTTGCCACTGGACTCGGATGACGCGGCTGAGCGAACCCGCCGTGTCAGGAATACATTCATTGCTGAGGTAAAGCTTCCAAGCAGAAGCATCGTAGTAGTCAGCGAGAAGCAGCTCAGAGTCAGCCGATGGGACAGGGATTCACATAGAGTCCTGCTGGAACCGGATGATTCAGTGAGTGACTTGCCCGTTTCCGCATATGAGAAAAAGGATGCCCAATGGAACGAAGTTTCAGTATCGCCACGGATTGATGTCGAGCGAAGCAATCGCCTGAGATTGACGCTTGAAGAAGATTGCAACACTCCTCCGAAGATCTATGCAACTGATCGGGGTCTACAACACAGAAGGCTTGTGCTCGATCTGAACCCCCAATTTGATGAGCTCCGTTTCGGGAGGGTGGAAGAGGTCATATGGACGGCTACGGACGGCCACAAAGTTGCTGGAGGTCTTTATCTTCCTCCTGATTACATACCCGGAAGACGCTACCCCTTGGTGATTCAGACTCATGGATTCGACAAGAAGAGGTTCAAGATTGATGGTCCGTGGGGCAGTGCCTTTGCCGCGCGGCCACTTGCAGCCGAGGGTATTGTGGTGCTTCAAGTGGGAGGTTCGCCAGAGGAAGCAGTGAGCGCAGTAGAAGGGGTTGTCAACACTCCCAGAGAGGCTCCCTATCGGACGGCAGAATTCGAGGGAGCAATAGATTATCTCGACGAAAAGGGTTTAATTGATCGCAATCGCGTCGGAATTATTGGGTTTAGTCGAACCGTGCACCATGTTGAATACGCGTTAACTCATTCGACCTATCCGTTTGCTGCCGCGACCGTAGCGGATGGAATTAATGCGGGATATTTTTCCTATGTTGAGTTTCCGAACGGCGGCTATGAGATGCTGAATGGAGGCCCTCCGTTCGGTGACACTCTCACGCAGTGGATAAAAAATTCTCCTGGTTTCAGCTTGGACAAAGTACACACCCCTGTTCGTATCGAGTACTACGGATCTTCCACAACCGTTCTAGGTGGATGGGAATGGTTTTCTATATTGTCGCGCCTTCACAAGCCAGCTGATCTGATTTATCTCCCTAATGCCACGCATGAGTTGGTCAAACCATGGGAGCTACTTACATCGCAAGAGGGCAATGTGGATTGGTTTAGATTCTGGCTTAAGGGTGGGGAGGACCCCGACCCGACGAAGATCGAGCAATACATACGGTGGCACCACTTTCGCGAACTCGAGGAACAGGACGCGGGTAATCTGGGGACAAAAGGAAATGCAAAGTAAAACATACAGGACATCGCTATTCGAACGTCCATTTGTAGTCGGAGCTTGGCGTTTCGCGGAAAGAAATGATCTCGGGCTGCCCGCTGCCTGCGACCTTATCTACACTCCGCGGCAGAAACCAGCCCGGGTACTTGGTTGAATGGATGAATTGCAGCGTCAAGCTCGGATACTTGCGCAGATGGGAACCTCCTGGCGCCAAGAGACCCACCGGCGTTTCAATTACTCATCGGCTGCATAAGCGTTGACGCTAGCAAGAACAGGGTTGAATGGATCGCAGTCAGCAACGTCGTGTTCACTTTTGTCGCACGGGTGCTGAATACACGCTACGGCGCTGTCCAAGAGATTAACCTCTGGTTTCTCGTAGTTCATACGATTTTTACCTCCTTCATTTTCAAGTATATCGACACTTGCCAATGGGCCTTCGGTTTGACTTCTTAGAGGGCCTCCCTCTAAGGAACTCCATGAAATGGATTGGCCACACCCGTTTGGAAGGTATCTCCAACACCAACATTCCTGTTACCAAGATCGGAAAAAGAACCGGAGCACCTCCTGAGGCCAGTAGGCGCTCCGGTTTTTCGACTTTACTCGTCCGCAGCGTAAGCGAGCTGACTGGCCTGGTTAATATTCAAGGGGTCAGCATCGTTGACTTCCTGTTCAGCTTTGTTGGTCTGGCTCTGAATGGAATCAATCGCGCTAGCCACGTTAAGCATCTCAGGCTTTTTATAGGTCATAAGAATCACCTCCTTTCTTTTTCAGAGTGTCGGAGCCGAGAAAGTCCTTAGATCGCAACGAAATGGGATTGCCCTTTCACGACCCGCGAGTCCGTCGTATCCGGTCCATCTTCCGGTTTGTGCAATGTTTTCCAGTGTTCCAAATTCGAAAGCCATGTTTCGACTGCCAATGTTCGAAGCAACCAAACGAATGGAACCACCTCGCCTCGTCGTTGCCTCTGCAAGGTTTCCAAGAGATCTTCAATATTTACGATCCCATGGGCTGCGGTTCGGCAATGCTGGCTCATCTCGAAAAGACTTGCCCATTTGTTCGAAATGGCTGCCAACAGCGTTCGTGAAACGAAGGCTTTCCTCTTCCTATTCAGGATTTCGTCTGGGACCACTCCGGCAAGCGCGCGGCGCATTAGAGAACGTCGCTGGCCTGGGCGGACTAGTTGTTCTCGCGGGATTGAGTAGAGAAATTCCAATAGGTTGCGGTCGAGATAGGGATAGCGTTTTTCGAAGGGCGGATGCGAAGCGGGAATTTCGCACTCTAGTTGTCTTTGCAGCCCATTCAGAGTGCTCAAGTTGTCCTGAAAACTTGGCAGGGGACCGAGCACCTTGATCCTACTTCCATAACCATGCAGAGCTATTCGATTCCGAGTGACGAAGTCGGAATTCAGCCATGCCGCCGGACGCCTATGCCTTGGAAGACCGACCAGACTAGTAGGGAGGAATCCCCGAGCTGTCTCGAAGAACAGGTGAAACCAAGGTTTTCTCTTGTTCAAAGCCCATGTCTTCAATTGGTGCGCAAGAATTCGGAATTCGCCTGTCGCTAGGAGGTCTTCAAGCTCCGGAGTTGGCGTTGGAACGCCACCGGTTACCTCGTCGCCTCCGATGCCGGAAAGCACCACCCGGTTCCGATGCGAAGCCAGGCAGGCAACAAAGCGTTCGTCAAGAGCGTCTGCTGAACCAGGAGTAACTGAAGCGCGCTCCCCATTCAAATCAAGCTTACCCACTGCTTTCTCGCCAGTATCGATGTGGCAGCCGGTGCGGCCGCGTTTTTCTTCTACTTTGGTGAAGTAGGGGCGCTCGTTCCAGTTAGGTTCGGAGTCGTTGTAGTAGGAGATGGTGTCAAGGCGCGGGGTTTCGGCGGAGCCGCGGGCGATGATGGTATCCGCCATGCAGACGATGGAGGACGAGTCCATGCCACCGCTCAGCTCGGCGAGGATGGGGCTGTCGGAGCGGAGCCTGCGACGGACGGCTTCGGCAAAGACGGCGTGAAAGTGCTCTTCGTATTCGGCGTCGGTGCTATAACGGATTCTCTTGGCGGGATCGAAATCCCAATACTTGCTAACGGTGCGTTTTCCGACTCGAATAGCCACGGAGGACGAGGGTGGGACGGAATGGATGCCGACGTAGGGCGTCAAATGAGCGGCGGGGAAGAACGAGAGCCAGCCGGCGATGTACTCTTCATTCAGCGCGAAAGAGCGGCCTGCGAATAAGACGAGGGGGTCGAGGATAGTGCTCCAGGTGACTTGGTCTTCTTCAATCGAGTAGTAGAGATGGCGAGCGCCTATGGGATCTTTGGCTAGGATCAGCGAACGTGAGTTTACGTCACTGATCGAGAGAGCCCAGTCACCGATGAGCTTAGCGAAGGAGTCGGTGCCCCACTCTTCGTAAGCTGCTGCGACGATCGAAACGTCCGTGGAACGGATCGTTAAAACATCCCCCAATTGGCGGATGATCTCCACGCGATTGTCCAAGCGGCCGTCCCATGTGATGACGGCGCCAGACTTTGTGATGTGGGGTTGCGATTCTCGGCGGGATTCCGTCGTGGTATGGAAGGCGCGATACAGGATGCTGACGTTCGTGTTTACGTAGGAGCCGTCATCATCCGGGCCATACGGAGCGATGATCAGCTTCACCTTTTCGAGGTAGTCCCTTTCCACCGGTTTACCGTCGAAATTCCATCTTCCAAACTGGACGCTCATGATTTGTTTTCCTTTGACTTCCGTTTGCAACTTGTTTTTGCTAGCACCGATCGAGCACTGCGTACATTTCAGGCGTGTACGGTTTGTCGTTGACCACTCGGCCGTCTACTTCGACCCACGCGTGAGCCTTAAATGGCATCTGTTGTGCCCCGATGACCATCTGTGCCATCACACCGTATTTCTTCAAAAGGCATGCCGTGGCTGCGGAGCGCTGCAGGCAGAGCGCTTCTTTCCAATACCAGATGCACGCCATATCGACTGCCGAGCAAATTTGCTCCACCGCGCTCGCCGCACGTGCCTGACTTCCGAGTGGATAGTTGCGAACCTTGTCGTAGAGCGCTGCAAAATTGCCGCGGGCCAAGTAAAGGTCGAAATGAATCAACTTCAAGTAAGCCTCAAGGACAAGAAAGGACATAACAAAGACCTCCACTTTCAAATGGATAGCTGCAACTGATCACAAAGAAAAGCCATTCGGTCCGTCAGTGCTTCAATCCGCTCGCCCAAGGGAAGAACGGGGGAATGCCCGCGAAACTTGCTGTAATCGAGAAAGATCGGATGTTCGGAAACATTCGCCGCCTGCAACCGCGCGGTCATTTTACGTGCGTGGAGCGGATTGCAATTCCGGTCGGCATCACCGGAGACAATCATCGTGGCAGGATAGGCCAAGCCCTGCCGAACTTGATGATAGGGCGAGTATTTCGCGAGTGCGGCGAAGTCGTTCGGGTCATCCACGGTACCGAATTCCTTTTTCCAGACATGCGCGTTGTCGAAGAGGTGGTATCGAAGCATATCCAGCACCGGAACCATGCAGACCGCCGCACGGAACAAATCAGGCCGTTGCGTTAGAGCTGCTCCAACGAGTAGTCCGGAAT
>Ga0206873_1280_pt1 | contig 12967 bp, 3 predicted proteins | sample Alteio_BWOrgCont_11_FD_152631 | JGI IMG/M metagenome (GOLD analysis project Ga0206873, IMG submission 152631) | Enriched cells from forest soil in Barre Woods Harvard Forest LTER site, Petersham, Massachusetts, United States -... | ecosystem: Environmental > Terrestrial > Soil > Temperate forest > O...
TGTTTAACGTTTGATGGTTCCGGGAATCTTTACTTTGCGGACAGAAACAATCAGCGTATAAGAAAAGTGAATATATCAGGTATCATCAGTACAGTTGCTGGTGATGGTAGTGAAAGTTATTCGGGCGATGGAGGGCAGGCCACAGCTGCGACTCTTAGATTTCCTTCAAGTGTAGTAGTAGATCTTTCAGGAAACATGTATATAGCCGATCAATACAATCATCGCATCCGAATGGTAAATACATCGGGGATCATCAGTACATTTGCGGGCAATGGTGTCGGTGCCTATTCGGGCGACGGAGGAGCAGCCACAGCCGCGGAAGTTTATTATCCTGATAATGTAGGTTTAGATAATTCCGGTAATGTGTATATTTCTGATAATCATAATAACCGTGTTCGAATGGTAAATACATCGGGTATTATCAGTACCTATGCAGGTACAGGTGTTATGGGTTACTCGGGTGATGGGGGACAAGCCACGGCAGCAAAACTAGGCCAGCCTCGTGATACCAAATTTGATGCGTCCGGAAATCTGTATATTATAGATGTTATTACTTCTGGTACTAGTACACGTATTAGAAAGGTAAACACTTCTGGTATCATTAGCACTGTTGCAGGTGGAACTTACGCTGGTTACTATGGCGATGGAGGACAAGCTACCGCCGCTGAAATGGATAATCCTATGGAGTTGGCATTTGATGCTTTAGGAAACATATATATAGCTGACATGGATAATAATCGCATAAGAGAGATTTATCTTTCTTTGAGTGTTACTCCCAGTGTAACTACTAATGTAAGTTGCAATGGAGGAAATAATGGCAGCGCATCTGTTACGGCCAGTCAGGGAACAGTTCCTTATACCTATTCTTGGTCCCCGGGAGGAGGAAATAGTTCAACTGATGGCGGATTAACGGCAGGAACTTACACTGTCACCGTTACAGATAATAAAAGTATAACGGGTTCTGCTACAGTAATTATTACTCAGCCCACTCTTTTAAGTGTTTCAACAAGTATAAACGCCAATGTAAATTGTTATGGAGCCACTACAGGAGATGCTTCCGCAAGTCCTTCCGGAGGAACAACTCCCTATACGTATTCTTGGACGAATGGTACTTCAACAGTGTCCAATACTAACCCCACAGGAGCAATGCTTGGTGCTGGGACATATACATTGACCGTAACGGATAATAACGGATGTACGGCTACGGCTTCCGCCACAGTCACTCAACCTCCTATCTTAGCAACCATAACATCAGTAATTACTGACGTAAGCTGCAATGGGGGAAGTAATGGAAGTGCTTCATCTTCTGTTTCGGGAGGAACCTCACCCTATACTTATTCATGGTCTTCAAGTGGAGGAACTAATTCAACAATTTCGGGTTTGAGTGTCGGGACTTATACAATTACTATAACAGATGCTAATTTGTGCACTACCAACGCTTCTGTAACTATCACCCAGCCTACTCTTTTAAGTGTTTCAACCAGTATAACCGCTGAAGTAACTTGCAATGAAGGAAGTAACGGCAGTATAGGGGCAACACCTTCTGGAGGAACTTCACCCTATACTTATTCTTGGTCTCCAAGCGGAGGAAATAACTCTACGGCTGCCGGGCTTAGTGCAGGAATTTATACTGTTTCAGTAACTGATAATAATGGGTGTACCGCATCTGTCTCAGCAACTATAACACAACCTGCTGCTACTTTCAGAGATAGTATAGCAAGTATTTTCTATCCTTTGTGTAATGATAGTACAGGCTATGCAACCGTAGGAGTGAATAGAGGTACAAGTCCTTATACTTATCTATGGACACCAACAAGTATAACTACTGCAACGGCCACTGGACTTTCAGCCGGAACCTATACTGTGACTATTACAAATGCTGCCGGATGCAGCATCATAAATGTAACCATTACCCAACCCACCGCTATCAAAGATAGCATTGAAAGTATCACTTATCCTTTATGTAATGGAGGTACTGGTAGTGCAACAATAGCAGTAGTGGGAGGAACATCACCTTATACTTATTTATGGATTGGAGGTGGAACTAATGCAACTGATACAGACCTATCAGTGGGCATCCTGTATAACACAATCCTAACCGATAATAACGGATGTTTCACAACTATATATATATCTATAACTCAACCCCCTCTTTTAAGCGTTTCCACGAATATAATAACCAATGTGAGTTGTGGCGGAGGAAGTAATGGCAGCGTTTTAGCAACACCTTCGGGTGGCGTATCTCCATACACTTATTCATGGGCTGGAGGAGGAACAAATGCAACTAAGACGGGATTATCAGCTGGAACTTATACTGTAACGGTTTTTGATAGCAATGGATGTAATACAAGCGCCACCGTTGCTATTGGATTGATAAGCGTTTCAGACAGCGTGATTGCTAATGTAAGTTGTAATGGAGAAAGTAATGGTAGCATACAAGCAATCCCTTTAAATGGAACACCTCCATATACTTATTCATGGTCAGGGGGAGGAGGAACTAACTCGATTGCAAGTGGACTATCACCGAGCACATATACCTTAAATTTGACTGATAATGCCGGATGCACTGCAAGTGCATCCACAACCATAACTCAGCCAGCCGTTATCATGGATAGTATAGCCGGCATCACTTATCCTTTATGTCATGGGGAAACTGGCAGTGCATCCATAGGAGTAAAAGGAGGTGTATCACCATATACTTATTCATGGTCGGGAGGAGGCATCAATCTAACTGATGCAGGATTAACGGTCGGTACATATACTGTAACCTTGATTGATAGTAATGGATGTACCGCATCCGCTTCAGCAACCATAACACAACCTGCAGCTTTAAGTGTTTCGGCTACTTATACAAGTACACCTGTTTGTTCCGGAGATTCTGTTTCTATAACTACCAGTATAAGCGGGGGTGTAACTCCTTATACTTACTCATGGTCCCCGGCAATAGGGTTGCATTGTAACAGTTGTCAAAACCCCAAAGTTGCTCCATTAACCACAGCAAGCTATACACTTACGGTTACCGATAATAATGGCTGTATAGATACAGCTTCTGTTAGGGTAAATATTTATCCGGGAATTACAATAGCTGCATTCCCGAAGGTTATTTGTAGCCCCGGTAGCACAGATACACTTGTTGCTTCGGGAGGTACAAGTTATACATGGAGTACAGGAGCTACAACAAGCTCTATCCTTGTTTCTCCTACTGTCCCCACAACATATAGTGTAAGCGGCTACAACAGTTATAGTTGTTACAATTCAACTAGCTTTATTGTTGATACCGATTGCCTTGGTAGTAGCTGTAGTCACCCAATCGTTTTTTCACCAACTATTACAGATAGCTTACAATACGACAGTGCTAAGTGGTATTTGTTTACAGATACTGCTAAACATTTTTCTATTAATATTAATGATTTACCTGGAAGTATCGGCCAAGTCTATTCCGCATCATTATATTCTACATGTGGTACTCTGTTAAAACAAGTAAGTGCAAATAGCCTGGACCAGAATCTGGTTATAACACATGATACAAATACAAATTCTATAATTACTTACCATTTACATGTTTCAGATAAATCATCCGTGTCAGGATGTACGGGATGTGCTGTAGGTAAAGTCAATCATGAAATCACTGTTGGTGCACCACCATGCCCAACATGTCCTGCTACTAATTGTATAGATTGGTGGATTACGGTAACTAATTCGAATGAAATAGTGCACAGCTATGGAACTTCCGGCTGTAATTGTCCCCCCACAGGTTCTTCTTGCAACAATGAAGGAGCTAATGGTGCATGGGTCACGATTTGCTCTGGTGACGAAATTGGTTTTGGAGTTACTCCAGATGAGACTCTGCCCGTATACGTAACCATAACCAATATCGCCACAAGTACTATTCTTGTGAACATGGGGGCTACAACTTATGACAATTATACGTATACATGTCCTAGTAATGTGACCGCTCCTGAAACCTTAAACGTAGTCTTTACCTATACTGACGGAACTCCCGTGGTTTCTGGTGGATATAATTCCATAGATTTAATTGTTGAACCCATACCAGTACCCACATTTAGTATATCTCCCAGCTCAATTTGCTATGGCGTTCCGGTAACTCTTACTAAAACAGATGCTACACCATCGTATCAAAGTTGGAACTGGCCATATGTTGGATTTGATCCTAATGGCGGCAATCCACCAGTAAGCCCTTATATCTTCAATTCATGTATTGATGGTAACCTGAACCCCGCTACAGGCAATGATCAAATTGAAATGGTGGAATCTAATGGTGGATCCGTTTTTACTTTTGTTCCAGATCAGAGTGATTGGGTAATTACAGGTTGTGCGGTAGCAATAACACAACCTTTAACTGTAATTCAACCATATACTACCTTTACATATACAGTTACCAATCCCTGCGGTGGAAGTGTAGAATTTACAAACACTAGCACTTATCCTAGCCTTGGTAACCCAGATTATACATGGTCGTGGAGTTTTGATGATGGGAGTTCCTCTAGTGCCGTTAATCCATCTCATAACTACTCTTCCACAGGAACTTATACAGTAACCCTCACTGCTACAGCTACTAACGCAGCTTGTAATGGTTATTCCGTATCATCATCACAAACTGTAATTGTTGGAAGTGGAGGCCCAACTACATTAACGAACACTAGGCTTTCATCACTTTCGACATCGACTAATCCATTCCCTTCCGGTACATATACAGATGAATATGTTAACGGAGGATGGTTTTTTGAAAATTTTACCCCTACTAATCCATTATATATTAATGGGAATTTTTACGTTGATAAAAATTTGCAGATTATGAATTCTGATATTGTACTTGGTCCAAATGCTGCTATTTTTCTTAGTAATGGTGCCATGCTTAGTCTTTATGATTGTCATTTATATTCTTGCTCAAGCATGTGGGATGGAATAGTATATGGTCAACATAGTTATGTAGATATTACTAATTGCCTAATTGAAGATGCAAAAATAGCCATATCTTCAGGTATAACCGTAGGTGCCAATGAAATTTTGATTCATAACTCGAATTTCAATAAAAACTATATTGGAATAGAAATTGCTAATTATACTTCTTCTTTCCCTTTAAATTTATATAATACTACATTTTCATGTAATAATAGTACCTGGTCAGGAACACCTAATAATTATAAATGGTCTGAAGGCAGCGTAGCTACTATAGAGAATCCTTATCCTGCAGAAGCGAGTTATATAGGTATTTATATTCTTTCTGTGAACTCCATAACTATCGGTCAGGCCAATGCTCCAAATACTTTTGAGAATCTATACTATGGCGTTTATACCTTAAATAGTAATACAAATATCTATACTAATAATTTTGAAAATATTGATGAATCTCCTGGTAATTTTACTAACTTCGGTACCCAAGGGGCAGGAATAATGGCCTTGGGAGGATTTATTACTGGAACTGTTAACATCGGAGGGACCAGCAGTGGAAAAGCTAATACCTTTACATCCTGTAAAAATGGTGTTTATGGGACAGATGAGGTCAATATCAATATCCCGGCTAATACTTTTAGCAATGATAATGTTGGCATTAACCTGGAAAATAATATCAGTACCGCTTTAACTGTAGGTTTCAGTAGCACTTATTATAATACCTTTACAAATGTAAATACTGGTGTTTATACATATAACAATCCATCAGCAAACCTACAAATAAATTGGAACCATATTACCTCAAGTCTCTATGGTATTGAAGTAGGACAATTACTTTACGACCCTGAGAATACTTCAACCATATCCGAAAATACCATTAACTCGGTATCAATAGGAATATCAGCAACTTTTTTGAGAGGAACATTAAAAAGTAACATTATAAATTTGATACCTTCCTCCTCCTGCTCTAATTGCAACGGATTTTATTCATTAAATGATGGTATTTATTTAGCACCGGCAGAATACTCATATATATTTAACAATGACATTACATGTGAATCTGGACTGGGAACGGGTATGACGATTGCCTCTCCTTCCAGTCAAACTAATGAAATTACATGTAATAATATAAACGAGGGAATATACAGTGTTACTTTTTCAGGTAATCAGAGTGCGTACTTTGACTTCAATACCATGAGTAATTATTCAGGAAGCGGGATATATTTTGACAAAACTGGAGATATTGGAGCACAGGGTTCATCTTCACATGGTACAAGTAATGAATGGCCCTCTTCTTGTGCGCCCTATGGATATAATAATCAAAATGGTAATCCTTCTACCAAGTTCTATATAAGCTCTGCCTATTCCATTTCTAATTGTATTTATGACCCTACTACTCATTATGGGGGCTTAATTCAATTTATTCATAGTGCAGGTGATGACTGTTACGTTTGTTCGGGAGTAAATCCTTGTCCTTTTAATTATGCTAGCAATGCACATGCTCCTACCGTTGCAGAACAAATTGCAAAGGGAGATATTAGCTTTTCAGCATATCCCGCTGCCTCACTTTGGAATGAAAGACATGCTTTGTATCTTGGGTTACAATCTACAGAGTCTTCTCTCCTCGACAGCAGCACTATAATAAGTTCATTTTACGATAGTGTTCAAACGGCTAATATGGGTCACCTGGATAATATAGCTGCTGCGCTAACGGATTCTAATGGGGTTTCAGATGAAGACATTTCTACTGCCGAGACAAACTACGATGAGATTTCCAGCCCCGATACTACAGAATCAACTTCATGGAGCGTATATAATATTCTGATTGACATGATCTCAACCGGACAAAATTATGCAGATTCCAGCGAGGAAGCCTATTTGCAAACGATAGCTCCTCTATGTCCTTTCCAATACGGGTATGGAGTATATATGGCAAGAGCTCTATTAAAGCCTATTGATACAACAATATACTTAAGCGCTTGTGAGGATTCTTCTATGTCTCATGCACCACAAGAACATAAGCATACTCAATCGCAATCACCTACGAAATCAATAACAGCAAATGTTTATCCCAATCCGGCAAATACAGAACTAAATATTCAAATTCTATTGCCTGCTGCAACCCAAAATAATCAAAACAAAGTGGATTATTTTTATTTGTATGATGGTTTAGGTAACTTGGTTCAAAGCGTAAGTTTAACGAATGGTTTTACAACCATTCCTTTAACACAATTCGCTACAGGGATATATTATTATCGCATTGTAGATGAAAATCAGAACCCAATAAAGTCAGATAAATTAATGATAGCACGATAATATTCATTCTATATTAAAATTACAATTGCTTATAAGGCGCCCAAAAGGGCGCTTTATAATTTTAAAACCAAATAGTACCTTAATATTATATAATTTTATACTCTTAAAGAGATTTGAAATGTGCAGGAAGCTTCTTTTGATATTTCCTATTTTTCTAATTAATTACAGTTACGCCCAAGTAACTTTTGAAAAAAATTATTATAAAAACTATTATTTAAATGGACACGAAAACAATAATATTACTCCTGCTATAATAAATACAATAGACAGCGGGTATTTTATTATTTCAGTTGGCGGAGATACTGATGCCTCAAATAATTGTATTACTTCTGTTTGCCGCCTAAATAAACAAGGAAATATTTTATGGAGCAAAAACTCCGACCCTTATACTTTATACCAAGATGCTGGCTTGAGTGAAATAGTTCAATATCAGGACAGTAGTTTAGTAATCCCATGGAATGACCAAACCTTTGGAGGAGCTTATCCAAGGACAGGATTTATTCATATAGATAAAAACGGAAATCCTTTATGGGGGAAAAAATACATTTGTCCACCTAACGAAGGCTATATATATATGAATAGTATTGCCAGAACATACAATAAAGGATTAATTGGTTATGGCACAATTATCCCTTATACTAGTAGCTTAGACTTTAATTTCTTTCTTAAAACTGATAGTGCGGGTAATATACAATGGTGCAAACAATATTTTCCCGATAGTTCTTCTGGTTATTCGACTATTGAAATACCAAGAATAGCTTTAGCCCCGGATAGTGGATTTCTTCTAACTTTTGCCGCTCATGATAGTATTTCAGGTACTGGCTATGGGTATTTAATGAAAACAGATGCCAACGGAAATGTACAATGGGCGAAAAGGTATAATCCGGGTATTTGTATACCTGTATTTACCAAGCCCCAAATAAATAACAACAGCATAATTTTACCATTACTATATACCACTTTCTCTAATGTGGCTGTTTTAAAAACAACTATGCAAGGTATTCCTATCTCGAACTTTGCTTATACAGGCTCTGATATAAATTTCTTTTACGATGGGGTTACAGACAATAATGGCAATACTTTATTATCAGGGGTTACTAACGAAACCCTTGGTTTTATTTTTAAAATTGACAGTTCAGGAAATATCCTGTGGTCATATAAATACGGAGAACCGGATTCAACCATCATTACAAATCTTCTGCTAACGTTAGATGGTGGAATTTTGGGATATAGTTCTGGTCCGTTTTTCCTTCTTTCGCAATCCCCATTGAATTTAGTTAAAACAAATGCTTCAGGAAATGATGGTTGTGAACAGCCATTTCCGGTTAACAAAACTGCCTTACCTTTAGTTTGGCAAAGCGTTAGAATGAAAACCTATTCTGTTGCAATGACACAGAAAGATACTATTTTAAACTTCTCTTTCGCCCCGATAGATACGACAACACTATGTGCTGTAAAACCTATTACAAAGCCTATTGCCAAAATATATGAGCAAAAAGATACGGTATGTAATGATTATTGTTTATGTTTTACAGATAGTACGCAGAATGGTCCCTCTGCGTGGAATTGGCAGTTTATGGGAGCAAACCCTAATAGCTCCAATGCAGAAAACCCTTGTGGCATTTGTTATCCTGCACCTGGAAAATATCGTGTAATGCTCATTGCAAGCAATGTTGGTGGTTCTGATACGACCTATGATTCAGTTATTGTTATTCCCCAACCTGTTATTAGTATTTCGGGTAGAGACAGTATTTGTCCGGGAGATAGCACAAAACTTATAGCGACTCCTGAAAATTTGCATGTTTTGTGGAGTACAGGAAGTACAAATGATAGTATTGGGGTGACGCCTGCTACAAATACTTATTATACTGTTCAGACTTCCAATGCTTATTGTACAGTAAAAGACAGCGTACATGTTATTATCGCTATTCCTAAAGCAACTATCTGCTGTGATACTACAATTTCCCAAGGCCAAAGCGTTCAACTCAATGTAAGTGGAGGTAGTAGTTATAAATGGAATCCGCCGATAGGATTGAGTTGTGATTCTTGCAACAATCCTATAGCCTCCCCATTCCAAAAAACCACCTATAATGTTACAGTAACTAATGATATTGGGTGTATCTCTATGGGTATTATTATCATTGATGTGGCTTGCGGTGAAATATTCATTCCATCAGCGTTTTCTCCCAATGAAGCACATAATAATATACTTTATGTTCGTGGCACATGTATTGCCACAATGGACTTTCTTGTATTCGACCGTTGGGGTAATAAAGTTTTTGAGAGTCAAAATCTAAATAATGGTTGGGATGGAACATATAATGGACAACCCATGAATATGGCTACCTACGTTTGGTATCTCAAAGCCACCTTGAATGACGGGATAAGTATAGAGAAGAAGGGGAATGTAACTTTAGTTAGGTAATGTTAGAAAATAGAGTATATTTGTATTGGCTTTAAAAACTACGCTTATTATGAAAAAAATTACTCTTCTGTTTGCAAGCGGGCTAATTTTATTCAGCGTAACTCTCTTTGCTCAAACCAAGAGGGCCATATTGCAGTTGCCGCAGGCTAGTAGAGAAAACCCTACATTATTTTCTACTCCTTTTACTGCAACTGTCAATTCTGTTGCGGAAGCCCAATTAGCAAAACTTGTAAATACCCAGCAGCTTAAGCATAGTAGTGTGCATAAACCAACTGTTCATGCGCCTTATAATCTTACACCCTATGTTCCAATATATGACAGTATTTACTATTGGGATTGGAGCACAACCACTAAAAATTGGTTTACCCAGGCCAATGGAAAAACAGTTCATATAACGTATGATGCTAAAAATAACATGACTAGCGAGGTTTATAAAAATTGGAGCAATTCTATCTGGACCAGTGTAGATTCGACTCTTTATACTTCCGACGCCAATAACAATGAGACCTCAAAGATATTTTACGAGTGGACTAATCATAGTTGGACACTTATAGGGGAAGGCCTTTGTACTTATGATGCTAACAATAACGAGACCAGCGAGGTTAATAAAAGTTGGAGCAACTCAGTTTGGACTGATGTGGATTCGGATGCTTATAGTTACGATGCTAACAATAATGAAATTAGTCAAACCGATTATTCTTGGGACACTTCCAGTTGGCAGCCTTATGGTGAAGAACTCAATACTTATAATGCTAGCAACGACGAGGTATCTGTTGTAGATAAAAACGGGAGTGGTTCAGTCTGGGTCAACGAAGACTCAGCCGCCTCTATATACAATGCTAGCAACAAAAGTACCAATGGGGTGAATTACATATGGAGGTCCTCTGTTTGGGTAAAAAATGATTCAGAAGTCCTTACCTATAATACGGCTAATAAACTAACCCGTGAACTATATTATAATTGGAATACTACAAAATGGGACACCTCTGCTGAGCATCTCTTTACATACGACACTAACAACAACAAAACCAGCGAGATAGATAGAGAGTGGAGCAGCATAGGTTGGGTAACTGAAGTTTCAGACTTTTTTACTTACGACATTTATAATATAGAACAGTCAGACGCATATAGAGAGTATGACACCACTGGTAAAGTAACCAGCGGCGACAGCGATTATTATTATTTTAATGATGTATTGGGTATAAACAATCTCGCAGAACAAAATGAAAATGTGCTTGTTTATCCCAATCCTTCCAATGGCTCTTTTATTCTATCATTATCAACTGTTAATGAAAAATGTAATGTTGAACTATTTAATATGCTTGGGGAGAATATATACCAAGCAAAGATAAATTCAAATAATACGGAAATAAACCTGGGTAGACAACCACAAGGGGTATACCTTTATAGGGTTTTAAAAGAAACTGGGGAATTAATTGGAGAAGGGAAAATAGTAGTTGAACATTAACTATAACTTAACTAAATATTACTTCGGTCATCTACAAACTAAAAACAGAGAATATCAGACATCCCTTCCCCCCCCATACACACATATAACAGAATCGGTAAAAACATTTTTAATCTATCTTACTAAACCTTAGTGTTCTGCTTACCCAAAAATTAAAAACAGGAAGTTTCACACCATAAATGATAGTCCCATTAACAAAAACTTAAAAATTGCATTTTGCGAATACGGAAACCTTAATAACAAGTTATTTGACCGTATGTTTGACCGAAATACTTTTCACTCGATAGGGTTTCACGATTACTGCAGTGTTTAAAATGAATTAGTTGGTCCAGTCAGGACTTGAACGGGAGTATTAAATTTGTTGATTCTCTGATTGGGCTTTGACAATATTAGATTTGGTTCGTTTTGCTAGACCCCTTTGTATAAGACCAACATCTGAACGGCTATCCAAATTTAAATTCGCAGTTTGGATTTGCTTTTTTAAATATGATTCTAAATCTTTATTATTATATGCTTTAAAGGCCAGATAGATATTTAGCTTAAAAAGAGTCGAAACCTTTAAAACCGACATTTTAACATTTTCAAAAGCCTCATTAATATAGTTTTTATTGGCTTTTATATCGCAATCAATAAGAAGAAAGTAAAGTAAAAATAGCTTATATTGATTATTTTTACTATCCATATTCAATTGTTCTATTTTCTCAAGAATAATAGTCTTAAGGTTAACATGTCCTAAGCCATCATATAGCAATGTTTCAGTAAGAACCGGAATGAATCTTGAAAGTGCTTTAAGTAATTCTTCCCCAATTACAAATTCCTCGGACTCTTGTTTTTGATTTTCTGTTCTAGCATATTCCTTAATTTCCTTGATTAGGTAAAATCCCAAATTGCAATAGCATTCAAGAATATAATCGAATATCTCATGGATTAGTTCTACATTTTCTATTCCATCGGAATTTTTAAAAACCCTTGCAATGATAGATACATATTTTTCCAAAATCTCAGAATTTATCTGAGCTATATCTACTTTTTCCTTCAGATGGACTTCAGACATTGTATTTAAGGGTTCATTTTTATCTTTAATAGCATCTTGAATTTCATGTTTAATTGGTTCCGGAATTTTTATTTTCTTAAAATCAGCTGCAAATGTTTCTGCCTCTCCAATTTTTGATAATAATGCCGTATCCAAATCGCCAGCTTTCAAATATCTTGGAAACACTGAATCATATACTAGTCTGGTTTTCTCATAAACTTTTTTCAGAAATTTCTCATCCTTTCTATTGAAGCCACTGTATATTTCGAGTTCATTTTTAAAATTCAGGTATATAGAATCATCCGATAGTATCTCTTCCTTGAATTCTGGATTTTCCTTTATATAATAAGCCAGGAAATATTCAAAAATGCCATTTAATCGAAAGGTATATCTATCAATTTTCTTTTTAAGTATTCCAGCTTCAAATAAGAAATCAAAAATATTTTTAGGATCGCCTACTAACCTTGGATTTTTCTTAGCATATTTTGAAATAAAATTAATTAATTCGCCGTAATCGGCACTGTAAACAGAATCTTTATGGTTAATGAGAAGATCGTGTGCTAGTTGACTGCATAACTCCTTATACTGTTCAAATTTTAACCCCCCCCTTACTGAGCAAGAGCTGTTTCTTATTAAGCATTTCATCAACGCATAAATCAAGAATTCCGTAGAGATTCTTGGTATAATCATCTTTTGATTTTTGAAATATTAATGTAATTAATGATATAGTCCAATAATTAAGTGGTAGCTGTAGTTGCTTACAAAGCTTTGTTATTTGTTCTAAAGCAATTTCTTTATCGTCCTTTTTGAT
>Ga0206873_1281_pt1 | contig 12905 bp, 14 predicted proteins | sample Alteio_BWOrgCont_11_FD_152631 | JGI IMG/M metagenome (GOLD analysis project Ga0206873, IMG submission 152631) | Enriched cells from forest soil in Barre Woods Harvard Forest LTER site, Petersham, Massachusetts, United States -... | ecosystem: Environmental > Terrestrial > Soil > Temperate forest >...
AATGCGATCACGTATAAGCGATGGAAGGAGTCCGACAACCGGCCATCCTTTGGGCCCGCCATTAACCGCATAGTGCTTCGGGGAATCATTTTTTTCTACCTCACGCTCAGGAGAAAAATCTTTTTTCTCATTACGGGTGAAGGGGCATTTAGTGGCTATGTCCGGAGCAATCATTGGCCTTCTACCCGCTGCATGATTTCCAATATCTGAGCATCGACCGCGACATTATTTGCCCTCATATTTTTGAGGTTGCCTTCCATTTTAACACGGCCCGCATCATCCACGTCAAATCCTATCATGCCGCCACGGAAAATGAACCGTTTAGCAGCACTGATAGTTAATGTGGGCGCAGAACCTATGGCCGTTAGGATATTATCGATATTTCCGTCTTCATCCGCCGGGATAAAGAAAACATCGCAATTGGAAAAATCGCGGATTGCCTTAAACCACTCAACGCCAAGCGGCGCACCGTGCTGTTCGGCATTTTGCTTTGCATATTTCGCTAATATCTGCCCCACACTTTCCGCAGCCGGAACGCCGGGTTTTTCATAATAGCATATTTTTTGAATCTGGTGAGCCGGCTTACCAAGGGCAACGAAAGAGCGTATTTTCAGAATATACGAAGCCTTCACCTCTTCAGGAGTGATTTCCTGACCGATACTATTAGTGACGGCGAGTGATATAAACAGCAGCGATAGCGTAACACGACACCACCGCTTTCTGTTTGGGTAACGAGCGAGCATAAACATCTTTTTTAATTTAATTAGTAGCGAACTGTTATCCGACCGTAAAATGCCCGCGGAATTTCGTTTACGGCTCCATTGAGCGATGCACCAAATTCAGGATGCTTATTATCCAATAAATTTTGCCCGACCAACGCCAATTCCAAGCCCTTCAGAGGTTTCCATATAACCTGCGTATCGAATCGAACATAGCTTTCGATCGATTCGGCAGGCAGTCTGTCCACATAGTACAGGGCATTAATCAGCTGGACATCATAAGGCATAAACAACTGCGAACGGACCATAAACTGGTGATGCGGCACCTGCCCTTCCTGCGGCATGAATGTAGTGTCCTGACTTACGCCTTGGGCAAGCACCATATTTATATAGCTGTAATTCGCCAGCAGGTTCCAGTTGGATAATACATCCCATTTGGCGCTGGTTTCAAACCCGTAAGTGCGGCCCGAACCCAAATTGGAAACGACAAATTGCTGGATTTGTCCGGAATCCACTACGTTGCCCGGCTCAAAGGTTTCAAGCTTACTGTAATCATTGATGTACGCAGTGCTATCGATGCTCACGCTCTGGATCGGCTTAATACGGTAGCCGATCTCATACGCGGTGAGTTCCTCCGATTGAAAATCCGGATTATGGTACAGCTGTGCAATAAAACCGGGCACGATGGACTGTGTATTTAGACCACCGAACCTTTCATTGATGCTCGGAGACCGCACCGCATGCGAAATAGCGCCCCATACGGTTTGTTTATCATCGGGATACCAGGAAATACGCGCACTGGGTTCCGGCACGAACCTAACGAAACTATTATATTCCAATTTTGACCCCAGCGTAAGGTACAGCTCTTTTTTAATTAGCGCGATCTGGTCCTGAAGGAAGATATTATAAATCTGCTGGGTTACATGCGACGCAATCGGAAGGGTAAAGGAACCGGTCAGATCCGCCGCGATTTCACGCGCACCCGCGCCCCATACCACATCGTTACGGTCATTAGCTTTCCACGCCGTCTGGTAATCGAAATCGAACGTATAAATTTCTTGTTTTAATACTGTATAGCTGGGGCTTTGGTAATCGATATAAGCCTGAAATGTCGATTGCAACGCGTCGCTATGTTTTTCCTGCCATTTACCTAATAAATTAAATCCTATAGAATCTACTGTATCATGATAGGAGCTGTATCCGCTTGGATCTGTCAGGGATGGAATAGAGAGATCGAGGTTGATGTTTGCCTTATAAGCATCGCCCTGTAATGTTACCTTGCTGGTATCGGAAACATTGAAATCCGAACGGAAACCGGTTTTTGCATTATCCCAATGGTTATCGCCACTTCCCCCACTTTGAAGCGGCATTGCTGCCCGGTCATCAAACTTGGCGTAGACGCGGTAATAGCCGTTATCGTTTATTTTTCCGCCATAACGTACATCGGTCAAAGAGCGTGCCTGATTACCTACGACCTCGTTAGCATAGGTGCCTTGCGTATCGGCGGCGCTTTTTGTGATAATGTTGATAACACCGTCAACGGCGTTCGATCCCCATAAGGCTGCGCCCGGTCCACGAATAACTTCAATGCGATCAATATCTTCAAGCGGCATATTCTGGATATCCCAGTACACACCGGAGAATAAAGGCGTATAAATAGTGCGCCCATCGACCAGCACCAGCAATTTATTGGAAAATTCGCCATTAAATCCCCGCGATGAAATGGCCCAATCGCTCGAATCGATCTGAGCAACATCAAGGCCGGGAACGCCACGCAACACCTCAGCAACATGGGTTGCGCCAGAAAGTTTAATATCGTCGTTAGTAATAACGTAAATGGCCGCCGCTGCGCGGAACGAATCTTCCGGCGTTTTAGATACGGAGGTAACGACATTGCTCAGATTGGCAAGAGACATGTTATCTAATTTATTTAACGTATCATCCGCCATCGCTACGGCAGGTAACGCAAATACACTGATCATCAGCGCATAGGTAAATTTCTGTATCATACGGCCTCCAGGTTAATCTGAATGATGCAATGCCTTAATAATGCCCAAGGGATACCATGAAAGGAGTAAATTAATTCTTAGCAGGGGGGCCCGACTTCATCGACACGTGATAAATAGGCATGTTCATCTGCAACTGAGGTATTTTTGCAACAGCATGGGATTGAATAAATGTGGATATAATTAATAAGCTAGCTTATCATGCGGCAAATCATATTGGATCCTTAACGCATGAATTACGCTGACCTAACATTAAGAAATATAGGCTATATTCCACCTGAAACACAAGACCGGATACGCAACACACGCGTATTGATCGCCGGTTGTGGCATAGGTAGTAACTTTGCGGAAACGGTTGTACGGCTAGGCTATGAAAAACTCATTCTGATCGACCACGACACAATAGCTCCTCACAATCTGAACCGCCAGAACTTCACCGCTGACGATATTGGCTCACATAAGGTAGAGGCGCTGGCAAAAAGGCTGCGTGCGATAAACCCTAATGTCCAAGTAGAGGTAATTTGCGATAAAGTAACCACGGAAAACGCTCTGGATGTCGTGGCCAAAGCGGATCTCGTCTTTGATACCATTGATTTCCTAAGCTTGTCTGGCTTAGTTGCGTTGCATGATGCCTGCCACACACTAAATAAGGCATTGGTGACTGCCGTAGCCGTAGGCTTCGGTGCGGCAGCTTTTTATTTCCCGGAACATAAAAAATGCACGATCCGTGATCTTTTCGACCTGCCGAGGCAAGGTTCAGTCGATGGCATAGCTTATGCCGAGCGCTATGCAGCTTATGTACAGAAAATTGCGCACCGGCTTGACCCCGTGGTGGTCGGGCACTTCTTCGAAACCGTCAAACTTATGAGCGAAGGCAAGCCATGCCCCGCTTCTCAGGTGGCGCCCGGTGCAGCTTGTGTGGCTGCACTGGCAGGCACCATTGCAGTGCGTATCGCGCAGGGATTATCCGTCCTTGAAGCTCCGGAGATGATCATGATCGACCTGACTCGCATCGTACAGCACGGTTAACAGACTATTTTTCTTGCGTAATCCCCCGCTCCCTCTATATTTTCCTTAAATTTATTCACCTCCTGCCGCATGGATATTATGCTTAACCCTTTCGTCGACCTGTTCGCCACCGTAATCCAGCTTTACACGTATTGTGTGCTCGCGTGGATTATCATGAGTACGCTGATTTCATTCAAAATCGTCAATGCTTACCAGCCGGCAGTGCAGAAAATTTCCTATGCGCTGAACCGCCTGTGCGAACCGGCGCTTCGGCCCATCCGCAAATTCCTGCGTAAAATACTGGGCGATCTCGGCGGGATCGATATTTCGCCGATCATCCTGTGGCTGCTTCTCAACTTTGCCCGCAACGCGCTCTACACCTATTTTTATAATCTGTAGCCCTCGCCATGGGCTTCTTCCAGAATCACATCTTCTGTTGCACCAACCGGCGTGAACCCGGTCATACGCGCGGCTGCTGTGCTGAAAAAGATGCCGAAGGTCTGCGCGATTACATGAAGCAGCGCGTCAAAGCGCTAAATATTCCGCAAACCCGCGTCAATAACGCCGGCTGCCTCGACCGCTGCGAGCTTGGGCCAACAATGGTGATTTATCCCGAAGGTGTGTGGTACAGCTGCAAAACCAAGGCCGATATCGATGAGGTCATCAGCGAACATTTGCAGAACGGGCGGATTGTTGAGCGGCTTAAGTTACCGTAGCAGGTTTCAAAGGGGAGCTTATCAATGACTCCGCAACCGGGCACCCTGTTCTCTAATAACGTCAAGTACAGTTCTTGGGCTTGGCTTACTCTCTTCTTGAGGATTCAGGGTCATATCGGATGGATTATGGTTGGGTAACGCGCTCCCTATCGCTTTATATACCTCCACAAACAATGTATCCGCATTATACTTTATATTCTTTTTAACACTATCTCTGGCGACTTGTTTAATTGCCGGCTCCATGAAGTTTTCGGGTTCTCCATCAACACACTTTATAAGGTCGTGCTCGAATGCGGCGTGTTTTAATGCATCGTACATTGCCTGAGTTGTGCTATCGCCTACGGGAGTGTTGCGCAACATACCACCGTATTCGGACGCCAAATCCATTACAGGTTTTTCTTGTTCCATGTTTTGTTGTGCATCGGTCATTAAATTTCTCCGAAAATTGACAGTGGCTCTATATTCTTATAGTTTACATTAGTTAATTTATCGTATCCTGACAACAACCCCAATATTAAACTTTAGTGACATAACCAATGTTCTCAAATCTATCCAATAAGTTAGGCGATATCTTCACCCGACTGAAAAAGCGCGGGGCGTTGACGGAAGCCGACATCGACGCGGTAATGCGCGAGGTGCGGATTGCCTTACTGGAGGCCGATGTGGCGCTGCCGGTGGTGAAAGATTTCATTACATCGCTCAAGGAAAAAGCCGTCGGCGCGGAAATTGTGAAAAGCGTGAGCCCGGCGCAGATGGTGATCAAACTGGTCAACGATCATCTCGCCGAACTGCTGGGGAGTGAGCATCAGGGCCTGAACCTCGTTGCGCAGCCGCCGGTCGTGATCATGATGGTCGGTTTGCAGGGTTCCGGCAAAACCACCTCGTCCGGCAAATTGGCGCTTCGCCTCAAAACCAAGCTCAATAAAAAAGTCCTTGTCGCCTCGCTCGATATTTATCGTCCGGCGGCGCAGCAACAGTTAGAGCAAGTTGCAAAGCAAGCAGGCGTAGCATCGCTACCCATCATCTCCGAAGAAAAACCGCTGCAGATTACGAGCCGCGCGCTGAGTGCCGCACGGCTCGAAGGCTATGACGTCCTTATCCTCGACACGGCGGGCCGCCTGCATATCGATGAAGCGATGATGGAAGAATTAAAAGCGGTCAAACAACTGGCCAATCCGCTGGAAACCTTGCTGGTCGCCGATTCGCTGACCGGTCAGGACGCCGTCAATATCGCCCGCGCCTTCCACGAACAGATCGGCGTTACCGGCATTGTCCTTACGCGCATCGACGGCGACGGCCGCGGCGGCGCGGCGCTCTCCATGCGCGCGGTCACCGGCCAACCAATCAAATTCATGGGCACGGGCGAAAAGCTCGACGAGTTCGAGGAATTCCACCCATCGCGCATCGCCGGACGCATCCTCGATATGGGCGACATCGTGTCATTGGTCGAAAAAGCCGCTGAAAACGTAAGCCAGGCCGAAGCCGAGCAAATGGCCGCGAAGATGATGGAGGGCGTATTCGATTTCAACGACCTGCTCGACCAGCTCCGCAAAATGAAAAAAATGGGCGGCCTCGGCAGCATGATGAAAATGATGCCCGGCATGGGCGGCCTGCGCGATAAATTAGAGAACGCCAACGTCGATGAAAATATGCTGGCGCGGCAGGAAGCGATCATTTTATCCATGACCAAAAAAGAACGCAAACACCCAAAGCTCCTGAACGGCTCGCGGCGCGCGCGCATTGCTTCGGGCGCGGGCGTACAGGTTCAGGACGTCAACAAGCTGCTCAAGCAGCAGGTGCAGATGCAGGATATGATGAAGAAAATGAAGAAAATGGGCCAGAAAGGCATGATGCGCGGCGGTTTGCAAAACCTGATGAAGGGGTTTTAACTAATCGCCGATTATCTGGTTTTTAGTTTAGCAGCATCTGGAGCATTAACATTTGTCCGTGCTGTCGCAGGGGCCGTACCATCGTGCTCGGCGGCGCCTACGTCGGCGCTGGCAGGTTTTTGCCGTTCACGAACGGCGGCTTCTTGTAACGTTTTGTCCGTCAGTTGCACTTTTTCAGCGTAATATGGTAATTCTTTTAAAGCGCTATCTACAACCACCTGATCCCGTTTGGCACATTTATAAACGTCTGTAGTTTTATCCTTCCAAATTTTATAAGTATCCCATCTGCTGATATTACCTGTTTCATGGTTCATAATTCCGGTCAAACGCGTTTTTTCGTCTTCTAAGGCTTTTTCCATCAGCGGAACATTTGCCGCATTGGTGAAATCAATTTGCCCATCTACCGTTAGTGTAAAGCCTGCTTTGAGTAAGCCATCTTTGCCCACCTTGCCCCTGATGCTGGATTCCATACCCCGGATGTTCTTAAATTCCTGTGAGGCTTTGAACTGGCTTTCGCAATAACGCTGGCGGGCAGTTATTTCATTTTGGGCATCTGCATAATACGCGACTTCGGCGACGGCCAACGCTACACCAGCATATACCGCTGCCCTAGGGGCCGCTTTTACCGCCGTGGAGGCCATTTTGTTGACGGCATCTGTAAGGCCCAATCCCCCCGCCGGTCCAAACAATCCATCGACGGCCACAACAGAACCATATCCTGCCATTGATCCTAGCGCTGCTCCTATTGGAATGGATAGGGTTAAATCCTCGGTTGGGCGGAACATTACACCTCTAAGTCTTTCTTCTGTATTTCTATAATTTATTTGCGCTGCTGCTCCGAGAGTGTTTTCTACTGTTTGGTTAATAGAGTCGTAAGAAGGTACGACATTAGTCAACATATTGGGGGTATAATTTACCGTTTTGTCACCCTGAGCAGTGAGTGGTAACCCATCCGCTGCCGCCTTTTCAGCGAGCGCTTTCATCTCTGATGATTGTGGCTTCTCTGGGCCCGCCATAAAATCCTCCATTGATTATATAAAACCAAACAACCCTTTTTCTGCCATGTAGTTTACGAGAAAAAAATTGATTAAATATTAATCTCGATAAATTGCTTTCTGCCTGCGTAGGGTAATATAAACAACTACCTATCCCCAATGGAATATTTCAGCTTCATCACCACTTCCTGCAAATAATTGACCGTGACTTTTTCGGCGGGGATGGCCGGGCCGCAGATGACCGTTACTTTGCGTCGGCGCAGTTGGCGCGGCCAGAAGGGAAAGCGGGCCTTCAGATATTTGCGCGATAATATGCTGCCCCATAGGCCGGAAATGGCGATGGGGATCACCGGCACATCGGGATCGCGCCGCGTAATCCATTCAATGCCGGGGCGGAAACGCCCCAGACTTCCGGTATAGGTAAGGAATCCTTCGGGGAACAGGCATACGATATCGCCCGCACGCAAACCCGCCGAAATTTCGTCGAAGGCTTTTTCCACGCTTTTGCGGTTATAGGCAATCGGGATCGAGCGGTTCAGGCTCATCATATAATGGACGACGGGGAAGTTATAAATATCCTGGTCGATGAGGTAGCGCACGGGACGCTTACAACCGGCATCAATGATTGGGCCGTCCACATATGATACATGGTTGGCGATAAGGATTGCCGGGCCTTCCGCCGGGACATTTTCGAAGCCAATGTATTTTGGTTTGTAAATCCAAATAGTTACAGCGTGGATAATTCTGCGGTAGAGGGGTGAAAGCTTTAGGGAAATGCTCCCTTTGGGTATTTTCAATTTCGGCAGCACGCTTAACGCTGTTGCCCACATAATAATACGCCCCTTTTTCTTTAACTATAGCATTTTTATCCGTAATTTGGCACTGATTTTTGCATTGTCGCCTATTTGGCCGGAATTTGCTGGAATATAGACCGTTATTTTCCTCTTTACCCGTCCGGGAATTGCTGCTATATAGCGCGACCTTGAACATTTTTTTTGACCCAAAGGAAGCTATGTCAACCACCATCAGAATGTCTCGCGCCGGAACCAAAAAGCGCCCGTATTATCGCATTGTCGTGACCAATTCCCGCAGTCCGCGCGATAGCAAATTCATTGAAAGAATCGGCACTTACAACCCGATGCTCCCGAGCGCAGATCCGCAGCGCGTCACCATCGACACCGAGCGCGCCAAGCATTGGCTGGCTTCGGGCGTTCAACTCTCCGACCGCGTGCATGTATTCTTCAATAAGGCCGGTCTTGTTGCGACCAAGCCGAAATTCAAGCCAGCCCGCGGCTCCAAGAAAGACAAGGGCAACGCCGGTGAAGCTCCTGCCGCTGCGGCATAATAGCACCGCACTTGCGCCTGTTGGTTTCGATCCACTAGCAGGATGATAGACCAGCCCCTTATTAAAGTCGGTGTTATCACCTCGGCGCACGGTGTGCGCGGTCAGGTCAAAATACTTCCCTTTACCGATAGCCCGGAAGATATCCTCACCTATTCACCCTTAAGTGACGCAAGCGGCAAACGCCGTTTCGCCTTCACCCGCCAAGGTATCAAAGACCGCCAGCTTATTGTCAGCATTGACGGCGTCGCCGACCGCAATGCCGCTGAATTGCTCAAAGGCACGGAACTATTCGCAGTCGCCCATGCCCCCACCCAATCAAAAGAAAACACATGGGGTTACGGGGAACTAACCGGCCTCCAGGCGCGCCTTGGAGACGGCAAACCTTACGGAAAAGTTATTGGAGTCTATAATTTCGGCGCCGGGGATATTGTAGAGATTGAATTGCCCTCCGGTAAAACCGAAATGTTGCCCTTCAAAAAAGATTTTGTCGGCGAAGTAAAACCGGGGGAAGGCTACCTGATTGTCATCCCGGCGGATTATACGGAATGATTAGCGCTTAGGGAGTGCGCCGTCCTTTTCAAGTTGCTCCCGGATATGTTCGCAAAGACCTCGTGGATTTGATGCGCCTTCCACATTAGGAATAAACGCCTGCGCCGCAGCGCCCAATTGTCCCCGGCTGATATGCGCATTCAACGCCGCAGTATATAAAGACGGCGATTGATCGGTGTATAAAGGAAGCTCCGCCATCGGTTCAGCGGCCCCCTTGGCGCTAGCATTATAATCCGCACGAAATTTATTGTGCTCGTCGGTTATTTTTGCGCACCGCACCAGCTCCGCCATCAGCTCTGCATCATCCAGCACACCGGTAATCTTACCATATTCTAAGCCCAGCCGCTCCACATGCGCTTCCTGCGCAGCGCGGTACGGCGGCGACACATCATGAGGCTGTTCCGCGAGATAATTTATATATTGCTTAATCTGCGCTGACTCAGAATAGCCAAGCTCTTCTTCTGGAACTTCTCCTAAATAACTGTAAACCGCTTCACGATTTTTCCAGACATAAAAAAAACGCGGCTGAAATATATCATAATGCACTTCCGTTGCATCGTTACGGTTAATAACTGCACCGGGATCTATGATGATGGGCACATTCCTGCCCTGCCCGTCCTGTATCAGCCCTATGTTAGCAGGGGAACAATCCCATAAAAATCTCCCGTCGTTCCAATTTTCAATAATAAGGTTTGTCACTAACTGCCCGAGCTCCCTATCGGGCCGTGGTGGCAACCCATAACTTGCCGCCAAAGCATCGTCCCTCATTATTTCCTGAAAACTATGCACTTTAGGTAGAATATCGACCTTGCATCCGTCGATCCGGAGCGTTTTCAAAGGCTGAAGAATATCGGGCCTACCTGTTGGTTTTTCATCACAATCATTACTGGCGATGCGAATCATCTGATGATTGTTGGACTCCAGAACAAGAGCGTAGGAACCGGCTTTGACCGTCTCAGATACCAGCCTTAAACCGGCCTCCTGAAGATTTTTCGCAAGTGACGAAAATCCTCTGCCGCCATCTTTATCCAAATGCACAAAGGTAGTATTTGGCTCACTAGAATCGCTTCCTGCAAGATTTGAGATTTTCTTAAGTAAATGCTCGCGTCTGAGCACCTCCCCCGTGTCAACAAAACTTTTGTAATCAGTCTCTTCAAACGGGGTATGGCGCTCTTTTCGCGGAGGCGGCGTTGGAACGATATAAGTGGGCTTACTCATACAAAACCATTTTGCCCTTTTGTTTGATACAGCTTAACGCTAATGTGACTTCCCATTTTACAATGGTTTGCCTGCTATTTCAGTGGGTTTTTTGTGAAGCTTTTGTGATGCAATAAATTAACATACTGATAAAAATATGTTTTCTGCCATAGCCCTCACTCTTTTCCCGGATATGTTCCCCGGTCCGCTTGGTTTGTCGTTAGCGGGAAAAGCCTTGGAAAAGGGCTTGTGGTCCTTGGAAACGCTGGATATCCGCGATTTTGCAACGGATAAGCACCACACCGTCGATGCTTCGCCTTATGGCGGCGGTACGGGTATGGTCATGAAGCCCGACGTGGTGGATGCGGCGGTGGAACATGCCAAAACCCGTTTACCGGGCGCGCAGATCATCTATCCCTCGCCCCGCGGCATAAAACTCACGCAAAAACTGGCGGAAGACCTGAAAAACCGTGACCTGATCATCGTTTGCGGGCGTTTTGAAGGACTGGACCAGCGGGTTATCGACCACCATGACATGCTCGAAGTATCGCTCGGCGACTTCGTACTGTCCGGCGGAGAAATCGCCGCTTACGCCCTGCTGGACTCGATTGTACGGCTGCTTCCCGGCGTCATCGGCAAGGAAGACGCCACCCATCAGGAAAGTTTTAGCACCACGTCAGAATATGCTGGACTGCTCGAATATCCTCATTATACTAGACCCTCCCTATGGAAAGGCAGGACGGTTCCTGACGTTTTATTATCGGGGAACCATGAACAAATAAGCGCGTGGCGGCTTGAGCAGGCCCAAATGATTACGGAAGCTCGCCGTCCCGATTTGCTGAAAAGGACGAGCGCCAGCAAGGACTAGCCGCATTGAGCGGCGCAGCCTGCGTGGCGCCAGGGATAAAACAAAAATGACATTTTTTGTTTTATCCTGAACGCAATTTAATAAGGCTAAAAGGAAAAACGACCATGAACATGTTGCAGAAAATCGAAGCGAATAACGTCAAGAAACTGAGCGAAGGCAAGCGCCTCGACAATTTCTCGCAGGGCGATACCGTACGCGTCAACGTACGCATCATCGAAGGCGCAACCGAACGCGTTCAGGCGTTTGAAGGCGTTGTCATCGCCATCAAAAATGCCGGACAACGTTCCGCATTCACCGTGCGCAAAATCAGCCACGGCGAAGGTGTCGAGCGTGTATTCCCGCTTTATTCCCCCCGCGTTGACGGCGTTGAACTCGTCCGCAAGGGCACCGTGCGCCGCGCCAAGCTGTATTATCTGCGCGGCCTCACCGGCAAAGCAGCCCGTATCGTTGAGAAAAAGGATGCGGTGAAGCAGGGAGAAGAATAGCCGAAAAGCCTGCAATCGGACGGCAGGTAGCCGGAGTTATCCACGCTATCGACTGACGATTACCGGCTAACGGCTCCAGCCCCTATGCCAAAAACCCTCTACGATAAAATCTGGGAATCCCACCTCGTCGATGCACAAGCGGACGGCACATGCCTGATGTATGTCGATCGTCATTTAATCCATGAAGTCACCAGCCCGCAGGCCTTTGAAGGCATCCGCGTTTCCGGTCGCAAAGTCCGCCGCCCCGATGCCACACTCGCCGTTCCCGACCACAACGTACCGACTACGCCCGAACGCAAGCAAGGCATCATCAAAGACGAAACCGCGCGCATCCAGGTGCAGACGCTCGCCGACAATTGCGAAGAATTCGGGATCTCCTATTATGCTATGGATGACAAGCGTCAGGGCATCGTTCATATCGTCGGCCCCGAGCAAGGATTCACACAGCCCGGCATGACCATCGTCTGCGGCGATTCGCACACCAGCACGCACGGTGCATTCGGTGCGCTCGCATTCGGCATCGGCACCTCCGAAGTCGAGCACGTTCTTGCCACGCAAACCCTGATTCAGCGCCATGCTAAAAACATGCTCGTGCGCGTTGACGGAAAACTCTCGCCCTTCGTCACACCCAAAGATATCGTTCTCGCCATCATCGGCAAAATAGGCACCGCCGGTGGCACAGGCTACGTCATCGAATATGCAGGCGAAGCGATTCGCGACCTCTCGGTGGAAGGCCGCATGACCGTGTGCAACATGAGCATCGAAGCAGGCGCGCGCGCCGGGCTCATCGCGCCGGATGAAAAAACATTCGAATATTTGAAAAACCGCCCACAAGCGCCTAAAGGCGCCGACTGGGATAAAGCCATCGCATACTGGAAAACGCTGCCCACAGATGCAGGCGCGAAATACGATGTCGAAATCGTGCTGAATGCCGCCGATATTGCCCCGCAAGTCACGTGGGGCACCTCGCCGGAACAGGTATTACCGATCACCGGCATTGTGCCCGATCCCAAAAACGAACCTGATGAATCGAAGAAAAAATCCATTGAACGCGCACTCGATTATATGGGCCTCACCGCCGGAACGAAGCTCACCGACGTCCCCATCGACAAAGTTTTCATCGGCTCC
>Ga0206873_1282_pt1 | contig 12860 bp, 13 predicted proteins | sample Alteio_BWOrgCont_11_FD_152631 | JGI IMG/M metagenome (GOLD analysis project Ga0206873, IMG submission 152631) | Enriched cells from forest soil in Barre Woods Harvard Forest LTER site, Petersham, Massachusetts, United States -... | ecosystem: Environmental > Terrestrial > Soil > Temperate forest >...
CATTTTTGTTTCTTTTTTGGGAATCAATCTTATCTTTTTAAAATTGCTTTCCATCATCTGCAATTTTATAGCCCTGTTGTTTCTTTACAAATCATTCAAAGGCAGGGTTCCGGCTTTTGTCCTTTATTCCGTGCTTCTTCTCACTGCCATCAACACATATATGCTTGGCTTTGCCAGCCTTACATACAGCGAGGCTTTCTTTATGGCTTTGCAGTTTGTGTTTCTCTTTTACTTATTCAAACTGCTTGATAAAACAAACACTAACAATAACCTACCGCTTAATCAATCGTGGAAAAGCTGGCTGGTAGTAGGGCTCATTGTTTTTTTAATGGCATCGGCAAGAAGCATTGGCATCGTTACACTCGGGGGATTGATTTTATACTTTGCCATTCGCAGGCAATATCGGTATATTTTATATGTAACCGGGGCATTTCTGGTGTTTTACATTCCCATCAATTTTATAGAGAAAATTATATGGCACGCGCAAAACCAATTTGGGCAACAGGGCAGCCAGTTTTTACTGAAGAACCCCTACAATGCCGCAGACGGAAATGAAAATTTCAACGGGTTCATGATGCGCTTTTTTCAGAACTGCGATTTGTATTTATCCAAACGCTTTTTCCAGATAATGGGATTACGTTCTTTCGATGCTGTTGATACCATAACAGGACTTACCTTTTTATTTGTGCTCGTTTTTTTCTTCAGTATTTACAGGGCTATAAAGTCGAAGAACAGGTATTTGTTGGCCATGGCAATGTATACGCTGAGCATGACTGCGATGACCTTTCTGATTCTTCAAACTCAATGGGATCAGCCACGACTAATCATGGTGTATGTTCCGCTTTATTTGGTGCTTTTTATATATGCCTTGTACGATGCCTTGAAAAAAGCCGCATGGGCAATGCAGTTATTGGGAGTGTCATTGGTAGGGATTTTAATCTTGGTTGAATTTACTTCAACAGTAAATAAAGCGCAGGAAAATTTGCCCATACTCAGCAAAAATCTTCACGGCGATATTTATTATGGTTTCACTCCCGATTGGGTAAATTACCTAAAGTTAAGCAATTGGTGCGAAAACCTGCCAAAGGATTCTTTGGTGGCTTGCCGCAAAGGCCCTATGTCTTCCGTTTATGCCAATGGAAGGCCCTTTTTTAATGTATCGAGAACAGATAATATTGACGTTAATAATGCCGATTCGGTAATCTCTTTATTTAAAAGAAACCATGTGCGTTATATTTTGTTGGCAAAACTCCGCATAAATCCTTCCGTTCCTGCAAGTGAAACGGAGGGCTTTATAAATACCATGCACAGGCTTATTACCCCGGTGGCGAGAAAATACCCCCAAAAAATAAAATTTGTAAGACAGGAAGGCACCACAGAGGAAGCGCAGCTTTATGAAATATTGTATTAAAAAATAAATACAGTCTAAATTATGTACAGGCTTGCAATTTTCGCTTCCGGGGAAGGTACCAATGCCCAGAATTTTATTGACTATTATAAGGATAAAAAAAATATTCGTGTTTCGCTTATTGTGTGTAACAATAAAGAAGCCAGGGTTATAAACAGGGCTGCTGAAGCGGGAATCCCGGTCCTTATGGTGGATAAGGAAACTTTCTATAATGGCGACAAGGTGGTGGAAGAACTGAAAGAAAAGGCTGATTTTATTGTGCTTGCAGGCTTTTTATGGATGATACCAGGCAATATTATTAATGCGTTTGCAGATAAAATGGTTAATATACATCCTGCGCTTCTCCCCAAGTATGGCGGCAAAGGCATGTATGGCAAAAAGGTACATGAGGCTGTAATTGCAAATGGAGAAAGGGAAAGCGGGATAACTATTCATTATGTGAACAACCGGTATGATGAAGGGAAAATAATTTTCAAGGCAAAATGTGCTGTAGAGGCCTCAGATACGCCCGAAAAATTGGAGAAAAAGGTGCGTCAGCTGGAATTGGAATTCTACCCGGTTATTGTAGAGAAACTTTTACTTGGGAATATATCTTAATTTTGTGCTGTTATCTTCTTAAATGACAGTAAAAGAAAATGAATTGAACCGACCCATCAGGGTATTAGTGGCTAAAGTCGGGCTTGACGGGCACGACAGGGGAGCCAAAGTAATTGCTTCCTTTTTGCGTAATGCAGGTATGGAAGTAATTTACACGGGTTTGCACCAAACCCCGGAAAGCGTTGTAAACACTGCTTTGCAGGAGGATGTGGATGTAATAGGGCTTAGCATACTTTCAGGTGCGCACAATACCATCTTTCCCAAGATAATTAAGCTGATGAAGGAGAAAAAACTGGAAGATGTATTGCTAACCGGCGGTGGCATTATTCCTGATAAGGATATGGAAGAACTTAACAAAATGGGCGTAGGTAAACTTTTTCCTCCCGGAACAGATACGCATATTATTGTTGAGTATATTCAAAACTGGGTAAAAGAGAACAGAAAATTCTAATATAAAAGCGAAATGAACACATACCAAAATTTAAAAGTAAATATTGAAAATGGCATCTGCACCATTACCATAAACCGCCCTGATAAGATGAATGCCCTAAATCGCGAGACAGTGCAGGAAATTGGGGCAGCTGTAAAAGAAGCCAATGAAAATAAAAGTGTGTCATCCATGATTATTACTGGCGAAGGAGCAAAAGCATTTGCTGCAGGTGCTGATATCAAAGAATTTATGGGACTTACTAAGGAACAGGGTATGGCAATGGCAAAAGCAGGGCAGGATGTATTTCAAAGTATAGAAGATTGTCCGAAGCCTGTAATTGCTGCCGTTAACGGATTTGCTCTGGGCGGGGGTTGCGAGCTCGCAATGGCTTGCCATTTGCGGATAGCTTCAGAGAATGCTAAATTCGGACAACCGGAAGTGAACCTTGGGTTGATACCCGGGTATGGCGGCACACAAAGGCTTATACGCTATGTAGGAAGAAGCAAGGGCTTGGAATTAATGATGACTGCAGAAATGATAAATGCCCATAAGGCGCTGGAACTGGGATTGGTGAATTACGTGGTTCCACAGGAGGAGTTGCACGCCAAATGTGTAGGAATATTAAATGAAATTAAAACCAAATCGCCATTTGCTGTGGGTGCGGCTATCAGGGCTGCAAATGCCTATGATGGTGTATCCCCCAACCCCATTTATGGGGCGAAGGGGATTGGATTTGAAACAGAATTAGCCGAATTCGGAAAATGTTTTGTCTCCGAAGAAATAAAAGAAGGCATCAGCGCCTTTTTAGAAAAACGAAAACCCAACTTTAATTAGGAATTAAAAATTAGGAATTGAAACACCACGCCTTTGTCATGTTGAACGAAGTGAAACATCTCTATAGTACAGGGATTCTTCGCTTCGCTCAGAATGACAATTTCATTGGATTTATTGTAAACCATGACACAATTCCTAATTAAGAAATGAGACCACTCAAAGACCTGGCGGGACAGACAATAGTATATGGGCTTCCGAGCATTATAGGAAGATTCCTCAGCTACCTGTTGGTTCCTCTTTATACCTACACATTTTCTACCGGTGACTATGGAAAAATAACTTTTCTATATGCGTATATTTCATTCATCAATATCCTTCTTACATATGGAATGGAAACTTCTCTTTTCAATTTTTCAAGATTAGAAGAAAATAAAAAGAAAGTTTACAGAACCATACTTTTATCGGTAGTTTGCACTTCGGTTTTATTTATCATCCTAATCGGAACTTTCCGGGAGACTATTGCCGGATGGGTGCATTTGCCTGAGCATCCTGAATACATTGTTTGGCTAGCAATTATTTTAGGCACAGATGCGGTTTGCGCCATTGCTTTTGCCAAATTAAGGCAATTGAATAAAGCGCGCCGGTTTGCAACCATCAAAACGTTGAATATTGTTATTTATATTTTAAGTAACCTGTTTTTTATTTTGATATGTCCTATAATCTACAAGCATCCCGAAAGCTTTTTCTATTCACTCATACAGCCTGTTTATAACCCGACTATTGGAATCGGGTACATTTTAATATCCAATGTAATTGCAAGTGTTGCTACCCTATTAATGCTAGTCCCTGATTTGCTTGGAGCAGGTAAGGGCAGTGAAATACATGAAGTAAGTTCAGTGCAGATTTTTGATCTTGTGTTATGGAAGCGTATGATGCCCTATGCTATGCCATTGGTTTTTGCAGGCCTTGCCGGAATGGTGAATGAAACCCTGGATAGAGTGTTGCTGCAGTATTTATTGCCCAAAGACATAAGCTGGCAACAAGGCGGGATATACAGCGCCTGTTATAAGCTATCTATTATAATTACCATGTTTGTGCAGGCATTTAAGTATGCGGCAGAACCCTATTTCTTTGCCAATGCCCACGAAAAAGATTTTACAAAAACATTTGCCGATGTAGTAAAGTACTTCATCATTATCTGCCTGCTTATTTTCCTGGGTACTATGCTCAACCTATCATGGATAAAATATTTTGTCTCTAAAAATTACTGGAGCGGACTTCAAGTGGTTCCTATCCTGTTGATGGCTAACTTATGCCTCGGCGTATTTTATACACTTTCCATATGGTATAAGCTGGGTAATAAAACTTTGTATGGGGCTTACCTTACTATAATTGGAGCCATAATTACCATTGTCCTCAATATTTACTGGATACCGAGAATTGGATACATAGGCTGTGCCTGGGCTACGCTGATTTGCTACGCAACCGTTATGGTATTGTCATACTTCATGAGCCGTAAACAATTGCCTGTTAAATACGATTTCTTCCGCATATCCATTTACTTCGCATTATCCTTAATTTTGTATTTTGTAAGTACACAAATAAAGGTCGATTCAAAAATATTGGGATTGATAATAAATAACGGACTGGTTCTTATATTTGTAGCTGTTGTCTACTTCATGGAAAAGCCCACATTTGCGTTTACAAAGTTCATAAAGTAACGAGTTTCGTAAGGCGTTAAATCTTAACTTTACCAACTTTAGGAACTTTGTCAACTTTTACCTCAAAATATGAAAGTAAGAATAGTAAATAAGTCAAAACATACTCTGCCACAATATGCCACAGTGGCATCTGCCGGTTTTGATGTACGGGCTAATATAGATGCCCCGATGGTGTTGAAACCCCTTGAAAGAGCCTTGGTGCCTACCGGTTTATTTATAGAATTGCCCGAAGGACACGAAGCCCAGGTACGTCCCCGCAGCGGACTTGCCCTGAAACACGGCATCACTGTGTTGAACTCACCGGGCACTATTGACGCCGATTACAGAGGCGAACTGAAAGTATTACTCATCAATCTTTCCAAAGAAGATTTTGCAATAAACGACGGGGAACGCATAGCCCAGGTAATTGTTGCAAAGCACGAGCGTGTGCAATGGGAAACAGTGGAGCAGCTTATGGAGACAGAAAGAGGGGCGGGAGGATTTGGTCATACGGGAAAGCACTAAACAATTCACAATTTAAGATATGAAGCTTATAATTCCAATGGCGGGCATAGGTAAACGGATGAGACCGCATACATTAACAGTTCCAAAACCCTTGTTGCCTGTCGCGGGCAAGCCAATGGTACAGCATCTTGTAGAAGATATTGCCGCTACTATTAAAGGAGAGATAGAAGAGATAGGATTTGTAATCGGTCATTTTGGAAAAGAAGCGGAAACTCATTTGCTGAGTGTCGCCAAAAAGCTGGGAGCGAAAGGAAAAATATTTTACCAGGAAGAAGCATTGGGTACTGCACATGCCATAATGTGTGCTAAAGAAATGCTGAAGGGCAATGTTGTAGTTGCCTTTGCTGATACACTTTTTAGGGGGAAGTTTACCGTTGATACGTCTCATGAAGGAATTATTTGGGTGCAAAAAGTAGAAGACCCACGCCCGTTTGGGGTAGTGAAACTCAACAAGCAAAATGTAATTACCGAGTTTGTGGAAAAGCCGCAAAAGTTTGTTTCCGACCTTGCCATAATAGGTATTTATTATTTCAAGGATGGAGAATACTTGAAAAAGGAAATGCAATACCTGCTTGATAATGATATAAAGGAAAAAGGCGAATACCAGCTTACCAATGCGCTGGAAAACATGAAGAAGAAAGGGACTAAGTTCCGTGTGGCACAAGTAACTGAATGGCTCGATTGCGGGAATAAAGCCAATATGCTGCATACGAATAAACGCCTGCTCGAAACTAAAGCGCTGCCTAAAAAGACTTCTGCTAAAATAATTAATTCTACTATCGTGCAACCTTGTTATATAGCTGGAGATACTACTATTGTAAATTCGGTTGTAGGACCGTTTGTATCTCTTGGAAGTAACAACCATATTGAAAATTCCATAATTTCCAATGCCATTATCCAGGATGATTGTCGTCTAATTAATGTAAGCGTTGCAGATGCCATGATTGGAAGCCATGTGCAATACACGGGTAAACAGGAGAGTTTGAGTTTGGGTGATTATAACCAGAAAAGCTAGAGCAAATGAGGGGTATTGTAAAAAAATATGTTCATTGCGGATTCGTTCTCATACTATTTCCGGTATTATTTTATTCGTGCGCAGGTTCCAAAAAAGCGGCATACGTTGCATCTGACAAGTATGCCAGGCAAATAGACGAAGATAAATTCAAATCTTTGTACTACGAGGCATTGGAACAAAAGGAACTTGGCAACTATGATAAAGCCATGGAATTATTCCGGAAATGTCTTGTTATTGATCCTGCCAGCCCGGCTGTAAATTTTGAAATATCGAAGATATGGGATTATAATAAACGTTCAGACAGTTCACTGATATATATAAGGAAGGCGGTGAAGGGCGACCCTTCAAATATATGGTACGGAAACTATTACGCCCAGAATTTAGTGGAAATGGGTAAGTCAAAAGATGCCATAAAAGAATACCAGGACTTGATTAAGACGAATCCCGCAATAACGGATTTATATTATAAACTCGCTCTTTCCCAACTGCAGGCGGAAGAGTATAAGGAAGCTATTGAGACATATAATACGCTGGAACAAAAACAGGGCGGCGTAGATGAGGACATCACCATGAGTAAGGTAGAAATACTTGAAAAAATAAAAGAATACGCCCAGGCGGAAGAGGAAATACAAAAGCTGGTTAAGAAAGATCCGTCCACGCCCCAGTATTATGATATGCTTGGAAATCTTTACCAATTGGAAGGTAAAGATGATAAGGCGTTTGAAGAATACCAGGAAACAGAAAAGCTATATCCTCACGACCCTATGGTGCATTTGTCGCTTGCCGATTATTATAAAAGCAAGAACCAGGATACGAAAGCCTATGATGAACTGCAAAAGGCCTTTGAGGAACCGGCTCTTGATATGGATACTAAGATCAGGATAATAATGGGGTTATCTACTTTTACAACTGCCGATTCTATTTTTGACGAAGCAAAGACGCTGTCGATGGAAATGGTGAAGGCCAACCCAACCGATCCGAGGGCGCATGTTGTTTATGCAGAACTTCTTTTATATCACCAGGATATAAAGGAAGCCCGCGACCAATACAGAATTGCAGTGAGTGAAGACAGCAGCAAGTATAATAATTGGAACAAGCTTTTGCAACTGGAAGCGCAACTGAAGGATAATAAAGATATGGAAAGCGAAAGCAGGGAAGCCATCGGGTTATTCCCTGACAACGGCCAACTATACTACTATAACGGGTTTGCCAATATGCAACTGAAAAACTTTGATGACGCACGTAATGCATTCAGATCCGGAATTATGTATGCTTCGGATGATTCTGCTTTGCTTGGTTTTTTATATACCAGCCTGGGCGATGTAAGCTATTATACAAGGCGGTTTGCAGCCTCCGACTCAGCGTATGAAGAAGCGCTTAAGATAAACCCGAATAATGATAATGTATTGAATAATTACAGTTATTATTTATCGGTTCGCGATACAAACCTTGCGAGGGCAGAGGAAATGTCAAAAAAGGCAAACGAATTAGTTGCGGGTAATGATGAGTACGAAGACACTTACGCCTGGATTCTTTATATGCAGGGGAATTACCAGGCAGCAAAAGAATGGGAAGATAAAGCCATGGCGAACGGAGGAGATAATGACCCTACTATTGCAGAGCATTATGGAGACATCTTATTTAAGCTCGGGCAAAAAGATGATGCGGTAAAATACTGGATAAAAGCAAAAGAAGAAGGAACTAATTCTGAATTGCTTGAAAGGGAAATCAGGGATAAACAACTATATGAAAAATAAAAACCTCTGTTGGGAATGAAAAGACTTTTAATGCTGGTTATTCCTGTGGCGTTATTTTTCGCATCTTGTTTCACGGCTAAAAAAATTCAATTACCCAATCCTCCGCCCACCACAAGCCTAAAGAAGGAAAACGCCTATTCCCTGATGTCAAAATTAAGGAAAAATAGCCTTAATTATCATTGGATTAACGCCCATTTTTCTGCTGACATTATTAGTGATAGTTCCCAAAAATCTTTTGGCGGAGTAGTAAGGATGCGTAAAGACAGCGTAATATGGATGACAGTATCTGTTGCGCTGGGAGCGTATACAGCCCTTCATGCAAAATTGGATGATGATTCCGTAATGTTTATTGACCACTACAATGAGCAATATTTTAAGGGAACATATGAATATTTAGATACTCTTTTAAATGAGGATATAGATTTTGATTTAATACAATCCTTTATGGTAGGTAATTCATTAGAATTTTATAGCGATACATCTAAAATGAATGCGTATTATGACGGCAGGGATTATATATTAAGTACGGTAAGAAAAAGAAGAATCAAAAAACTGGTGTATAAAAATAAACCTCTGCATAGCCGGAGTGACGTGCAGCTTATATGGCTTGATGCTACCGATTTTCATATTAAAAAAGTAAGGCTGGAAGATTTTGCAACGCATCGTATCTTTGAGGCTTCGTACGATGATTTCGAGAAAGCCGATTCAGGAAGCAATTTCCCGATGCATATTCATTATAAAATAAGCGCGGAAAAAACGATAGAAATTGATTTGAAATATAAGAAAGTGAATTTTACCAATTACGAAAAGATTCCTTTTATCATCCCTGAAAAATATGAGCAGAAACATTACTAAGCATTGTTTGTTCATATGGGCTTTAATCATCCTGCCGGGGCTTGTCATTGCCCAAAAGACAAGGAAAGAGCTGGAAAGCAAGAAACAAAAATTACAGCAGGACATAGAGTATCTTAATAAAGTACTTGAAAAAACCAAAGACAATAAGGAATCATCGCTTGGGGTACTGATGACAGTGAACCGCAAAATAAGTTTGCAGGAACAGGTTATTGAAACAGTTTCAAATGAAATTGGGATTTTGCAATCTCAGATTAATGACGCGAATGATACTATAAATGCTATGGGAGGGAGGTTGGGTATCCTAAAAAAGGAATATGCCCGTATGGTGGTGGATGCGTACAAGACAGAAAAAGGATACAGTAAGCTATCTTTCATATTTGCATCGAAAGATTTTGAACAAGCCGCACTGCGCATGAGATATGTGCAGGAATACCAGGAATACAGGCATAAGCAGGCGCTTATAATAGATTCGACATCGAAAGAGTTAGGCGGAAAAGTGGTGCGCCTGCAAAAAAAAGAAGATGAAAAAAAACAATTGCTTGAAAGCGAGCAATCGGAAAAGAATACACTGGCCGTAGAAAAAGCCGACCAGCAAAAAATTTATAATGATCTAAAGGGTAAAGAAAAAGAGCTTCGCAAGGAACTTGCAGCCAAACAAAAGGCTTCGCAAAAATTGGAGGCGTCTATTAAAAAATTGATTGAGGATGAAATAAAAAGATCGAATGCAAACGTAAAAGCCACCAAGAAGAATTCCGCAGCGCCTTTGGAATTAAAGCTTACTCCCGAAGCCCAGCAACTATCTCAAAACTTTGAAAACAATAAAGGTAAATTACCATGGCCCGTGGTGGAGGGTGTCATATTCCGTCCGTTTGGCGAGTATTCACCCATGCCGGGAATTACTGAGACCAACACCGGCATAGATATAGCAACTGCCAAGGGCTCTATTGCCAGGGCGGTTTTTGAAGGAACGGTTTCGGCCATAACCGAAATTCCATCTCTCGGTAAAGTTATTATTATAAGACATGGGCAGTTTTTAAGCGTATATGTTCATTTGAATGAGGTTTTTGTGAAAGTGGGAGAAAAAGTGAAAACCAAAGAAACACTCGGCACCATAATATATGACGAGCAGAACCAGATGGCTGACCTGGAACTTCAGATATGGCAGGGGCAAAACAAACTGGATCCGCAGGACTGGCTTTTTAAGAAAGATTAAGTAGGAAGGATCGATCGGAATTAAAATAATATCACATATAATCAGCGTATTATGTGCTTGTGAATAAAAATAAAGGATGTTTTTGTGTTTTTAACAAATATTAACTTACCTTTGTATTAACTAACAACGACCTCCACACTTAATAATTTAACATTTATCGGGTAGAAAGCTACTTTAGTAACTAAATAAAGTACATCTATGGAACAACAGCCAATTACTGATGATGAGTTAATTAACCTTTACCAAAACGGTAATGAAGATGCGTTTTGCCAGCTCCTGGAACGCTACAAGAAAAAAGTATATGGATATGTACTTAATGTAGTGCGCGACAGGGCTATTGCCGAAGACATATTTCAGGAAACATTTTTTAAGGTTGTTCGTACCCTTAAAAAGAAGCAATATAATGGGGAAGGCAAGTTTATCCAATGGGTAATCCGGATTTCGCACAACCTTATTATTGATAATTTCCGCCAAAATGGAAAGTTAAGCACTATCAGCAAGATAGTTAAACCCGATGGCAAGGTGGTAGATGTGTTTGATGTTATAAAGATTGAGCAACATTCTGCCGAAGATACCATAGTTAAAAAACAGATTCTTCAGGATATAAGAAAATTAGTTGAACACCTTCCATCCGAGCAGCGTGAAGTGGTTATATTGCGACATTATTACGACTTGAGTTTCAAGGAAATAGCAGGACTTACAAATGTAAGCATTAACACAGCTTTGGGAAGAATGCGGTATGCAATAATAAACCTGAGACGGCTCGCCGAACAGCATAAAATAGCCTTATCGGAATAGAATTATTGCAAAGATTGAGACGGGTACAATATTTTTGAAAAATTGCAGTTATTAGACTAATATGGTTACAGTAAAAACAATAAAAAATACACTCGATGGACAAAAATACTCCGCTCTCGTCACTCCCGTCAGAAGAACACAAAATGGAATCAAAGGGTAAAGATATTGCCAAAAACAAAGTAGAGTCAGCCCCCATTGAGCCTTCAGTTCAAACTATTAAAAATATTCAGAACTACTCGAAAGCGCTTACGGTTAAGTCAAGCGAAAGCGTTTTGCAACAAGTTGAATATATCATAAACTGAATATTCTTAGCTCTTCTAAACCGCGGTTACCTGCTGTAGCCCTTTTATTGCATTATTAACCGGAATAATAAATGGAAAAAACCGAGTTATTCCGCCATGTAATTGATTACTTTGAAGCCACCAGGCCGGTAGCTGTAACTGAGTTACATTACAAAAACCCCTTCGAACTGCTTGTTGCAGTCGTGCTTTCAGCGCAATGTACCGATAAGCGCGTTAACATGGTTACACCTGCACTTTTTGCACGATTCCCCGATGCAAGATCAATGGCCCATGCTTCAGTAGATGAGGTTAGGCAATGCATTAAAAGTATTAGTTACCCTAACAGTAAAGCAGAATATCTTGTTAAAGGTTCGAAAGTATTGGTTGAAAAATTCAAGGGTGAAATACCTTCTACCATAGAAGAATTGACATCTATTCCCGGAGTAGGAAGAAAAACAGCGCATGTTATTCTATCTGTTGTTTTCAACCAACCCAAAATGGCTGTGGATACACATGTTCACAGAGTAGCTGCACGCATTGGGCTTACTACAGGCGCAAAAACCCCTTTACAGACAGAGATGCAACTGGTAAAATATCTTCCCGTTGAAAAAATACCGCTTGCTCATCACTGGCTCATTTTACATGGCAGATACATTTGCCGTGCACGCAAGCCTCTTTGCGAGGAATGTGGGCTTACCAAGTGGTGCAAATACTACAATCAAAAAGTAAAAACGGGAAAATAATCCGGATTAAATTTTCTTTTCTATTTTTACTTCCACATTATAACTTATTATGGAAACCGTTTCTGTTACTCCTGCAATTGAAGAAAGCTGGAGGCTGGCCTTGCAGGAGGAATTTAGCAAACCGTATTTTTTAATTCTTAAAGAATTTTTGTTGGAAGAAAGGAAGCAGCATATTGTTTATCCGCCCGGCAAGCTTATTTTTTCCGCGTTCAATCATACACCGTTCGATAATGTTAAGGTAGTGATATTGGGACAAGATCCTTATCATGGAAAAGGGCAGGCAAATGGGTTATGTTTTTCGGTGAGCGATGGAATACCTATGCCCCCGTCGTTGGTGAATATATTTAAGGAAATTCGAAATGACCTGGATTATCCTTTGCCCAAATCCGGCAATTTGGAGCGATGGGCAAATCAAGGAATATTCCTGCTTAATGCCATATTAACTGTGCGGGCTAATGAAGCAGGCTCGCATCAAGGGAAGGGATGGGAAACATTTACCGACAGCGTCATACACCATTTGTCGCGTCAAAAGGAAGGAATCATTTTTTTACTCTGGGGCAAATATGCCCAGGCAAAAGAGCAGTTGATTGACGCTTCCAAACACCATATTTTAAAGGCTGCGCATCCATCGCCTTTTTCCGCTTACAATGGATTCTTCGGATGCAAGCATTTTTCAAAAGCCAATGCTATTCTTGCAGCACGGGGTGAAAAGGAAATAGACTGGCATTAATTGTGGAAAACGTCTCACGCACTTATTAGCCCCA
>Ga0206873_1283_pt1 | contig 12710 bp, 12 predicted proteins | sample Alteio_BWOrgCont_11_FD_152631 | JGI IMG/M metagenome (GOLD analysis project Ga0206873, IMG submission 152631) | Enriched cells from forest soil in Barre Woods Harvard Forest LTER site, Petersham, Massachusetts, United States -... | ecosystem: Environmental > Terrestrial > Soil > Temperate forest >...
CCTACCGGAGGAATACGGGGAAGCGACACCCTCCGAATAATAAACATAGATAGTGTAGGTACCTATACCTGTGTTGTAACACCTTATACGGGGGCCACTTGTAATGACACCATGACCATTAATATTGGAAAGATAGCGGGGCCTCCTCCGCATCCTGATTTTACTGCTGATACGGGTTGCGTAGGCTTAACTACTACTTTTTTAAATACCTCAAACCCAATTGGGGGAGCAAAATTTTATTGGGATTTTTACAATAACGGCATTTATGAAGATTCTACCGTGAACCCTACATGGACCTATACTCGGCCTGGTATATACCAGGTTAAGCTGGAGGAGATTCATAACGGTTGTGGAATGGATACCGTCATAAATGTAGTAGTAGACAGTATTACCACCAGCGCATTTAATGCAGATACCGTTTGCTTTAATGATACTACGCAATTTTTCAATACTTCCGAAGGAGGAGTTACCTACTACTGGAATTTTGGAGACCCTCCAACGGGAGTAAATAATACTTCCGTCAATACAAATCCAACACACATATTCAGCGCGCCGGGAAGCTTTACTGTTTCACTTATTGCAAAACACCGTAACTGGTGCAACGATACCGTAAAACAAAAAGTGGTAGTTCTTCCGTTGCCTGTAGCTTCCATAACAGGCGGAGATAGTATATGCTATGGCAGTTCTGAAACTTTATCGGCAAGCGGAGGCATCTCTTATACGTGGAGTACGGGAGAAAAAACAAGCTCCATTACAGTCAATCCAACCGGGCCTACAACTTATACCGTTACAGTATTCAACGGAAGATGTTACAATGATACTACCTATACCGTGTATATAAGGCCCAAATCAACCGGAACACTTAACGCCAACAATGTATGCTTGAATGATACCGTGCATTTAACAGCTACCGGGGGAGGCACCTATTTATGGAGTAACGGAGCCACCTCAAGTTCTATTTCAGTTCCCGTAAACTCCATGAACGATACAGCCTATTCGGTAACTATAAGTAATGGCGGCGGCGCTTGCCTTACTATTAACAAAAGTATAACCATCTATCCTTTGCCGGCTGATTCAGCTTGCTGCAATGCTATTATTTACACCGGTGATTCTGTGACTCTGAGCGGCGGCGGTGGATCCAAGTATTACTGGGTTCCTCCAACAGGATTAAGTTGTGATACATGCCCCAACCCTATCGCAAGCCCAACTTCAACAACAACCTACACGTTATTAACTACAACAAATAAAGGATGTGGTGTACTTTCAGTAGTCACAGTAGACGTGGAAATACCCTGCAAAGACTTTTTTGTACCCAATGTATTTACTCCAAATGGCGATGGTGTGAATGACACTTATTTCATTAAAGTGGAATTCATGTCCGCGTATGAAATCTCCATTTATAATCGCTGGGGAAAACTGGTATTTCATTCCACTAATCCAGAGGCTCCCTGGGATGGTAAAATTAATGGCGATCTGGCGGCAGCAGGCGTTTATTATTACATTATAAGTTCTACCTGCTTTGACGGAAATTCCTTCAAAAAGGATGGGTACCTCCAGTTGATAAGGGGTAAATAAAAAGAATTTATAATTACACCTTCACTATTTTAAAGTCGAGGTTCAGTATGGATTTATAATCCATTCCGGCATGATACATGGATGTTTCGTCTCCTTTGTAATACCAATTCACCTCCACTTTCATTCCTTTTTTAGGGAGGCTTTCCAGTTTTTTCAATATTTCGATGATACATTTGGCAGTGGCAGTATTAAAATAATCGAAATGAATATGCACCAGTGTAGGCGAAACAGGTTTAAACAAATATTTTTCAATACTGTCTATCAAAGGGCGGTATACCTTGACTGCGTTTTCAGATATCGACCTTCCCTTTATTTCAATATATCCTCGTGCAGGATAAAACTTAATAGCCGGAGTATCCGCTGTGGCTTCCGATTCTAATGTGTCCATTTAAATTGCCTTTGAGGCAAACTTAAATAAAATAGGATTACCCTGCTATTCTATTATTATGATCAATACATGCCCTGCCTTTTGCAAGCCCCGGGAGAGCATCTAAAAAGTATTTATAAGATTATTACCCTTGTTCAAACTGAAAATGTATACTTTTGTTCGTATCCCCTGACAAAGTAACAACCAAAACACAAATTGCTCTGCAAGATCAAACCACAGTAAATTAAGTATATCTACTCATGTATTGGCTCTATTTAGCGTTAGGAATTATTTTTGAAGTGTTGGGTACTATTTGCATGAAAACAGCAGATGGATTTACCAAACTGGTACCGTCTATACTGGTTTTTGTTTTTTACGGGCTGGCTTTGGGCGCCCTGGTAATGGTGCTGCAAAAAATGCAGGAAGTAAGTGTGGTATATGCTATATGGGCAAGTGCCGGAACAGCTATTATTGCAATTATAGGGATCATTTGGTTTAAGGAGCCTGTATCCCTTATGAAAGTTTTTTCATTATTATTAATTGTTTTGGGCATTTTGGGGCTGGAACTTTTTGACTGATCAGAAGAATGAATATTTTTTTAACCGGAAGTACAGGATTTCTTGGAGGCGAATTATTAGTAAGCCTTTCCAAACATAAAGAGGTGAATAAGATTTATTGCCTTGTCCGCGCACTTTCCGAAGAGCATGCCACCATGCGCCTGAAACATGTTTTTGAATTGCATGGGGATGAATTTGATCCTAAAAAAATCATTCCGGTTTTAGGAAATATAGGTGAGCATGATTTTTCTCATTCACTTTTTTCCAATAAAATAATACAAGACACCAATATTATTGTTCACTCCGCCGCCAACACATCCTTCTCTAAAATATATGACAAGATCGTTGAACAGGTCAATATTTCAGGAGTGAATGAACTTATCAAATGGTCCCTCACCCTTCCCAACCTTGAAACGTTTGTATATGTTGGAACTGCTACTATTTGCGGGAAAGAAGCTACCAACCGCGTAGTTAAAGAAGAGGAGTCGCCAAATCCAAAAGTACATCATGTGGTGAAATATACGTACACTAAAATGATGGGAGAAATATTGCTTGCACAGCACCTGCCTAAAGAAAAGGTTCTTATTGTAAGGCCTTCTATTATCATGGGCGATAGCAGGGATTGGCTGCCTCGTTCTTACGTAATATTATGGGCCATTGAAACAGCTAATATGCTGCGTTTGGTGCCTGTAAACGGTAACTCTGCACTGGATGTAATACCGGTAGATTTTGCCTCCAACTCCATTGTCGCGCTTTTGTTTGCACCTCGCAAATACCCTGTCTATCATATTTCTGCCGGGAAGAATTCCTACACCAGTTCAGGCAAAGTAATGAATGCCATTGAACCATCCTTTCCAAATCTGCCGGCTTTTAAATTCATTGAGAAATCAATGATCAACCAGATAAAATTGTGGGCAAAAGGCAAGCTTCCGCAAGGAAGTGAATTATACCAGTATGGTGATTATCTGGATTATTGGAAAAGCATTTTTGATGACACTAACCAAATGAGAATTCTGCTTGCAGCATTGGAACCTTACCTTGAATTTGCCGAACTTGGGCAGATCTTCGATAATACAAGACTATTGAATGATACCGGCTTTCAATCTCCCGAACCGGCCCATAGTTACCTGGCACGCTCAGGCAAATACCTGAAAAACATTGATGTTTTTGCAGGGGCTGTTGATCCATAACGGAGCCCTGATATATACCTAATTATTTTGTTAAAAAAAGCACTAACAGATAAATAAAATTCTATATTTGTATTTAAATAATGCTTAATAAAACGAGATATGTCTGGAGTAAATAAAGTGATTCTGATTGGCAACTTAGGTAAGGACCCTGAGGTACGCTATTTGGAAGGCGGTATTGCGGTCGCAAACTTCCCACTTGCAACTACCGAGGTTCACAAAAACAGGTCGGGAGATAAAATTGAATCAACAGAGTGGCACAATATAGTATTGTGGCGGGGCCTGGCAGAAGTGGCCGAAAAACTTTTAAAGAAAGGGATGCAGGTTTATATTGAAGGCAGACTGCGCACACGCACCTGGGAAGATAAGGACGGCTCCAAAAAACGGGCCACAGAAATTACAGGTGAAAATCTGACTATACTAGGGCGCAAAACCACCAACGGCGAACAAGGCAACGATAGCATTTCAGCACCGGCCGACGACATGGAATCGGCTCCACCGGCTGATTTACCGTTTTAATACTATTTTATACTATATTTAACCCTTGGCTCATAAATGAGTTAGGGGGGGTTATTTGTAATAATTTATTGAATTGAGCGCAGATATTTTACTTCATCCTATTTTTCTGAATTTTATAGCCTTGCAAGTTGGAGAAGCATTTGCATTGTTATTGATTTTCGTTTTTATTATTTTATCTGCATTTGTATCCTGTTCCGAAACAGCTTTATTCTCTATTACCACTTCCGAAAAGGCAACCCTCAAAAATTCCATATCACGCAAAGACAAACAAATACTTGTACTGCTTGATAACCCAAAACATTTGCTGGCAGCTTTATTAGTAGCCAATAATTTTTTTAACCTCAGCATTGTTGTTCTATCGGCATTTCTTACCGGGCATATACTCAATGCATTTGCTCATCCCATACTTGCATTCAGCATACAGGTAGTTCTCGTTACACTTATCCTGCTTGTTCTATGTGATATTATTCCAAAAGCCTATGCCTCCGGAAACCCGGTTAAAGTAACCAGCAGAATGCTCTACTTTATTTTTCTGGTCCGCGCCTTTTTTTATCCCTTTGCTTCCATGCTTACTGTCTCCACCTCGTTTATGGATAAATACATTATGCGCCGAAATATAAAACTCTCTAAAGATGATCTTTCGGATGCGCTTGAACTGGCATCGCAACATATTCCGCAGGTGCAGCAAAAAATATTAAAGGATATCATCCAATTGGGCGATAAAGACGTGAAGGAAATTATGCAACCCCGGATAGATATTGTTGCCTTTAACCGGGAAACCGGGTTTGCTGAACTCCTTTCAAAAGCTGTAGATTCGGCCTTTTCAAGGATTCCCGTTTATACTTCAACTCCCGACAATATAATTGGAATACTGTATACAAAAGACTTATTGGGATATTCCGGCAAAGACGATTCTTTTGACTGGAGAACCTTATTACACCCCCCCTTTTTTGTTCCCGAAAGCAAAAAAATAAGCGACCTGCTGGAGGACTTCCGGAAAAAGAGAATGCACCTTGCCATTGTGGTAGATGAGTTCGGAAGCACTTCGGGATTGGTAACATTGGAAGATATTGTAGAAGAAATCCTGGGTGAGATAAATGATGAATTTGATGAGGAGAAAATAGTTTTCTCCAAACTGGACGAACATAACTATGTATTTGAAGGGAAAGTAACCTTAGGCGATTTTTGCAGGACAATCGATGTTGACGAAGCCCTTTTTCAGGAACATAAAGGCGGGGCAGATACGCTGGCAGGTTTAATAATGGAAGTGGCAGGCAGGATACCGGAAAAAAATGAAAAAATAAAATTTGAGTACCTCTTATTCACCATTGAAGCAGCAGATAAACGAAGGATTCAGCGGGTGAAGGTCACCATTGGCGAAAAACCTCTTCAAGCAATTGCAGAGGAATAAGGTGAAATAATTCATAATTTCGTAACGTGTAAAACAATAAAAGATGCCTATGAAATTTACTACTACATTTATTTTAATATGTTGCACCACTCTTGTCTTTAGTCAGGATAAAACGGGATATGACCCGCAGCAAGTCTTTGACCCGCAATTTTTAAATGCTCCGGGAAATGAATACCGCAGCGGAAATGGCACACCCGGCCCCATGTATTGGCAAAACAAATCAGACTACACCATTAGTTGCACATTGGACACCACAAAGGATGAAATTACCGGAATAGTTACTATTACGTATACGAATAACAGCCCCGATATGCTGGATTACCTCTGGCTGCAACTTGACCAAAATCTTTTTACCACCTCATCCAGGGGGCACATGTCAACACCTATTGGAGGTTACCGTTTTGGAAATTTGCAATTCGAAGGCGGAGACAGCATTCATTCCGTTAGTGTTGTTGAACATGGGAAAACAGTTACCCCGCAATATGTGATTACGGACACGCGCATGCAAATTATGCTGAACGAACCCATGAAAGCTAAAGGCGACAAAGTAATCTTGAAAATTGCATATAGTTTCAAAATTCCGTTAGATGGTTCAGACCGGATGGGAATTACTAAAACACGCAACGGAAAGATATATGAAATTGCACAGTGGTATCCGCGTATGGAGGTATATGATGATATACAAGGATGGAACACCTTGCCTTATTTGGGCGCAGGCGAATTTTATTTGGACTATGGAGATTTTGATTACACCGTTACCGTTCCTGCAAACCTGATTGTAACAGGTTCGGGAGAATTGCAAAACCCGAATGAAGTATTAACATCCACCGAAACAGACCGTTTAAACAAAGCCAAAAGCAGCGACAGCAAGGTATTTATCATTACTTCCGATGAAATAGGGAAAGCCTCCATACGCCCAAAGAGCAGCGGTATGCTGACCTGGCATTATAAGATGCATCAAACACGCGATGTAACCTGGGCCTGTTCCAAGGCATTTATATGGGATGCTGCAAGAGTCAATCTTCCCGATAATAAAAAATCATTTGCCATGTCTTTCTATCCTGTTGAATCTGCTTCCGATTCCTCCTGGGGAAGATCGACTGAATACTTAAAATTCTCTATGGAGTTTTATTCTAAAACCTATTATGTCTATCCTTGGCCGAGTGCATCTAATGTGGCAGGACGTGTAAATGGCATGGAGTATCCCGGAATTATTTTTTGCAATTGGCATTCAAAAATGAGTGGGCTTTTCGGTGTTACAACGCACGAAATCGGGCATAACTGGTTCCCTATGACGGTAGGCTCCGATGAGCGTAAATATGCCTGGATGGATGAGGGCTTCAATACTTTTATCAATATGTATGCAAGACAAAATTTTAATAACGGGGAATATAAAGAAAACCAATCCATAAAAAGAATAGCAAGCCTTATGAGCCACCCGGGAAAGGACCCTATTATGACCTATCCGGATGTAATGAACCCCAGGGAACTTGGTACATTAGCTTACTATAAACCATCTGCAGGCTTAAAGATATTGAGAGATGAAGTAGTTGGCGCTAACCGTTTTGATTATGCTTTCCGGAATTACGTTAGCCATTGGGCGTTTAAGCATCCTGTGCCTATGGATTTTTTCCGCAGTATGAATGATGCGCTGGGCGAGGACCTTACCTGGTTCTGGAAAGAATGGTTTTATGAAAACTGGAATCTCGATCAGGCTGTAGATACAGTTGAATATGTAAATTCCGATCCTACACAGGGCGCGAATATTACCATTAGCAACAGGGGGCAAATGGTAATGCCGGCAGTAGTTGAAATAAAAGAAGCCAATGGAAAAACAGCACGGGTTAATTTTCCGGTAGAAATTTGGCAGCGTTCCGGCAAATGGAAATTTCATTATAACGCCAACGACACCATTACTTCCGTTGTTATTGATCCAGATGAAAAACTTCCTGATATTGATACTTCCAATAATACCTGGCCGCCAGCAAAGTGAAAAGTTCATAAAGTGAATAAGATGAGCGATATTTTCCCCGTATTCCACAAACTGCTTGGCAGAAGCGATAAAGAAGCTTTGCTAAAGCAAAACGGCGTTGTTATCTGGATGACGGGATTATCGGCTTCCGGCAAAACAACCCTCGCCATAGGGCTCGAAAAAGCCTTACATGAAAAAGGGCATTTGTGTTATGTATTGGATGGAGATAATGTACGTACAGGCATCAATAACAACCTCCGCTTTTCAGAAGAGGACCGCAAAGAAAACATTCGCCGTGTGGCGGAAGTATCGAAAATATTGTTGGAGTGTGGAGTTATTACCATCAACTGTTTTGTAAGCCCGACAGAAGAGTTACGCAATCTTGCCAAAACAATTATTGGAGAGGATGATTTTAAACTGGTATATGTAAATACCCCTATTGAAGTCTGCGAGCAGCGAGACTCCAAAGGCTTATATGCTAAAGCACGCAAGGGAGAAATAAAAGACTTTACAGGAGTAAATGCCCCATTTGAAGTGCCTACATCACCCGACCTTGAAATAAAAACCACTGAGCATAGTTTTGAAGAAAACTTAAAAACATTGGTTGATTTTATGTCGCCGAAAATTAAACTATGAGGAAGATTTTTATTTTCTGTTTGGGCTTATTTGGATTTACAAATTTGTATGCCCAAACTTCGCAACCTGCTGAAGATACAAATCGGGTTTATTCTAATTTGGATGTTCGGGTAAAACCAATCTTTTCAGGAGGAAGTGTAATGAAATATATCAATGATGCTGTTGTATACCCTAAACAAGCTATGGATAGCAATATACAGGGAGTTGTATATATAAGTTTTATTGTTGAAAAAAATGGTACTGTAACGAATGTAAAAGTGTATCGGGGGATTAAAAGAATCATAGATAGTGAGGCCTTGCGAGTAGTTTCTTTAATGCCTAAGTGGTCGCCCGGTAGTTTGAATGGAAAACCAGTAAGGGTTGAAAATACTTTACCAGTTCGGTTTGATATTAAGCCAATTGATAATGACACAATATATTTGAAAAATTTATTACTTCAAAAAAAACCAGTCTTTTCAGGAGATGTAAATAAATTTCTTAGTGACAGCTTAAGATATCCTAAAGAGGCTATAAAGAAAAAGATAGAAGGTGAAGTTGATTTACGCTTTATTGTAAAAAAGGATGGCTCTGTTTCTAATATTAAAATCCTACATGGTATTAAACAAGGTGATATGCTAAATAAAGAGGCAGAACGACTTGTTTCTATTATGCCCAAGTGGGTCCCAGCGTTTTATAATTTTCAACCAGTTCCTTGGGAAGATACTGTCAAAGTCATATTTGACTTAAAAAATTATTTTAGGTCAAAAAAATCTTTGGCCACTATACAGCCCATAGACGAGGACACATTGTATAAATCTGTCCAGGTAAAACCACAGTTCCCTGGAGACTTAAATCAATGGTTAAGCACTTACATACAGTATCCCCAAGATGCTAAAAATAGCAACATACAAGGAACGGTATACATTACTTTTATTATTGAAAAGGATGGTGATGTTTCTACTGTTAAAATGCTTCAAGGTGTTTGGCCAACTCTTGACAAAGAGGCCTTGAGAGTAGTTTCAGCTATGCCAAAATGGTCACCTGGTATACAAGACAATAAAGCTGTCAGAGTCCAATATATGGTGCCTATCCATTTTATTCTACGCGACTAATTCTTTTCCTTCAAAAGAAAAACTAACTTATTATTCTTATATTTGTATTTAAAATAAACATAAAATGAAAAAGATTTTTGTATTACTTTTCGTTTTATTTGGAACTGTAGCCTCCTATTCGCAAAATATCAAAACAAGTTCCGATAGTGATAAGATATATACTATAGTTCGATCACAACCAAAATTTCCGGGAGACATTAATAAATGGCTGGGTGAGCATATTGTTTATCCTGATGATGCCCGTCAGAATAATTTACAAGGAACAGTATACTTATCTTTTATTGTTGAAAAGAACGGCTCTTTTTCTTCCATCAAGATAATAAAAGGGATACAGGGTGGAAGAAGTTTGGAAAATGAAGCCCTACGGGTTGTTTGTGACATGCCGACATGGACACCCGGCACTCAAAATGGTGTTCCTGTTAAGGTGCAATATACGCTACCCATACATTTTACTCTTGTTGATAACAACGCTGCAAACCAAAAGAAAAACTAAACCACCTCGTATTTTTACATTGCAATTAAAATAAACATAAAATGAAAAAGATTTTTGTCTTGTTATTCATTTTATTTGGAGTTGTTAATTTGTATTCCCAAACCATCACTGTTGATACTACCGGAGTTTATAAAATAAATGCCCTCTACCAAACACCGCCCCAATTTCCCGGAGATATAAATGCATGGCTGGCAAAAAGTTTTGCTTCCAATGGGCAGGCTGAAGGAAAAGCTTATATAAGCTTTGTGATAGGAACAGATGGCACTATTTCCACTATCAGGCTTATGGGTGGTGGAACTTTTGGCGGTAATTTTGGGAGCCAGGCTGAAAAAATAGTTGAGGCTATGCCCAAATGGAAACCTGCTATGCAAAACGGAAAACCTGTGAGCGCTAACTATAAATTGGGCTTCGTATTCGGGCATTGAACAATTTTATCCAGTTAAACCCGTTATAAAATAAACATCTAAACAAAAACACCATGAAAACTATATTGGCTTTTTGCATTGTTGTATTAGGTTTTTCGAACGCTTATTCCCAAAGCACCGAATCTACCGACCCTAACGAAGTTTATACCGTAGTTCAATCTCAACCTGTATTTAACGGCAAAATTAATACATATCTTTCCGATAATATAAAGTATCCTGAAGACGCCCGCAAAGGCAATATACAGGGAACTGTGTATGTGCAATTTATTATTGAAAGGGATGGCTCGGTATCTAGTGTTAAGGTGCTGCGCGGAGTAGAGGGAGGAAGAAGCTTGGAAAATGAAGCTGTACGTGTAGTTTCTGCCATGCCTGTATGGACACCCGGAATGCAAAACGGACACCCGGTGCGAGTGCAATATATGGTACCTATCCATTTTATGCTGGCGGATAATAATATACCCTCCGGAAAGTAATAAATAGAATTTCCCACGACCTGTTATAAAACAATTAAGGGGCTTTTGGCCCCCTAATTACTTAAGAACTATTTTGAGTTTATTATGCTACTTGCACTTGCTTTTCTTCAGTAATAGCAAATTCCTTCTTCAGCACGTTAACGTAGTCCAACTTTTCCCAGGTAAAGGTTTCATATTTTTTACCGTTTACTTCCTTGGTGCCGGGAGTTCTGCCAATATGTCCATAGGCTGCTGTCTCCGAAAAGATAGGATTACGCAGGCCGAAACGTTTTACGATGGCAGCCGGACGCATATCGAATATCTTAGCTACTCGGGCTGCTATTTCGCCGTCGGTAAGCTTTTTACCTTCTTTATCCTTCACTTTTGCAGTTCCGAATGTATCTACACAAATAGAAACCGGTTGCGCTACGCCAATAGCATACGCTACTTGTACTTCTACTTCTGAGCATACACCGGCAGCTACTAAATTCTTAGCAACGTGGCGAACAGCATAAGCAGCTGAACGATCAACCTTACTGGAGTCTTTGCCTGAGAATGCACCACCTCCATGTGCACATTTTCCTCCGTAGGTGTCCACAATAATTTTTCTTCCCGTTAATCCGGTATCGCCATGCGGTCCACCAATAACGAACTTACCGGTAGGGTTCACAAAATATTTAATATCATCCTTGAAAAGCTTTTTAACTTTGGAAGGAAGCAGTTTCTTAACCCGTGGGATCAGGATATTGATAACATCTTCACGAATTTTTGCCAACATGGTTTCATCTTTATCAAAGTCATCGTGCTGGGTTGATATAACAATAGCATCAATACGTTCAGCTTTTCCTTTATCGCTGTATTGAACAGTAACCTGTGACTTTGCATCAGGCCTCAAGTATTTCATTTTTTTGCCTTCCCTGCGGATAACAGCAAGTTCATGCACCAGCAAGTGTGCTATTTCAATAGCAAGAGGCATATAGTTGTCGGTTTCTGTGCAAGCATAGCCGAACATCATTCCCTGGTCGCCGGCACCCTGGTCTTCTTCTTTTGTTCTTTCAACACCTTGGTTGATGTCAGGTGATTGTTCATGAATGGTTGATATTACACCGCATGAATCAGCATCAAACATATATTCCGCTTTGGTATATCCAATCTTACGGATAGCTTCTCTTGCTATTTTCTGAACATCTACATACCCTTTGGTCTTTATTTCTCCTCCTATTACAGCCAAACCGGTGGTAACAAAGGTTTCGCAGGCAACTTTGGAATTAGGGTCTTGCGCAAGTAATGAATCAAGTACCGCATCTGAAATTTGGTCAGCTACTTTATCAGGGTGACCTTCTGAAACTGATTCTGAAGTAAAGAAATATGACATAAATAGTGGTTTTTAAGGTTTTAGAGCTGCGAATATATGTTATTTTGGATTAATCTGCCTGAAAATAGTGGTTTTTGCATAGAAATAGCTAAATATTCTTGGGAGTAGATTTTCTATTTTCCTCTTTTTGACTGAAAATCAAACCTCTAATAACAAATCTATACCTGTTTCCTTAGCTTTTGCATACCTTTGTACCCGTGAAAACATTCGAAATTCCTGAATTTTATAATAGCCCTATACTATCGAGGGTTAAAGATTTCCGTTCAGGCAAGGACCCCAAAAAGAAAGATTTCTCCCCTACCCTGTTAGATTTTGGCAATGTGCGGTTTTTGCTTGCCCGCCATTTCGGGTTTTGCTACGGGGTACAAAATGCCATTGAGCTTTCATTCCGGGCAGTAAAAGAAAATCCGGATAAACGAATATACCTGCTTAGCCAAATGATACATAACCCGGAAGTGAATTCTAATTTGCAAGATCGGGGTGTGCAGTTTTTAATGGATACCGATGGTAAAACTATAACTCCGTTTTCTGAACTTAAAAAAGAAGACGTGGTTATCATTCCTGCATTTGGTACCACTCTCGACATCAGCCGGCAACTGGCAGAAATCGGCATTGAAATAAAAACCTACGATACCACCTGTCCTTTTGTT
>Ga0206873_1284_pt1 | contig 12621 bp, 10 predicted proteins | sample Alteio_BWOrgCont_11_FD_152631 | JGI IMG/M metagenome (GOLD analysis project Ga0206873, IMG submission 152631) | Enriched cells from forest soil in Barre Woods Harvard Forest LTER site, Petersham, Massachusetts, United States -... | ecosystem: Environmental > Terrestrial > Soil > Temperate forest >...
GTTCAATCCAACCAACTACAATTCCTCCTCCAAAATATAGTATTATGCTGCTGGAGCTGTCGGCATCAGTTACGCCGCCATTAATAGCAAAATTACTTTGTAAGTGTGTATAAAAACCGATAGCACTTCCCGGAACAAAACGAGTGTACATTAAGCCAACTCCAAGATAGCTGGTATAATCGGTTTCGGTATAGCTGCTAAGAAAATCGTGAGGCGGTGCCAGTGGTTGTAAAGGAGGTGTATAGGCAGGTGGCGTGTAAACAGGCGGCGGCGTGTATGTTTGTTCCTGTACAGGTTGTTGTTGCTGCACAGGTTCTTGATATTGCTGTTGCTGCTGTACAGGCTGTTGTTGCTGTTCCGGTTGAGATTGTTGTTGTGCCGGGGCGGTAGGCACAGTAAAAAAATCGGATGAACCATTGGCATACTGAATCATCAATACGTCCGTTTTTAAAATGGTATAAGTAGGTCCATTTAAATTGTCCCATTTTTTATATGTAATATCAGTAACCTCAATAGCTATAACCTGGCATTTTATCTGAGTTTTATCGGTTTGGTAAATATAGTCTTGTGCAAATGTGCATATAGGAACTACCAGTAAGCTTACTATTAATAAGATGTTTTTCATTATTTATGTTTTAAAGTTCTATTGTAACTGCTCTGTATAACAGGTCTGACCGGCGGGTATTACAATCTGATTGCTGCTCCCTGCTGCCGGCCAAGTTGCTGTTCCCCCAGTTACATTAGCACTTGCACTGAAAGTATAAGTGCCCGGGGTTGTAACAATAAAACTTGCACATCCATTAGCGCCGCATCCGGGTGAATTTCCAGATACGGAATAGGTAGTCATTTGTTGCGTGCTGTTATTGCACATAACATAAAAATTAGAATAAGTTGAGATTGCTGTCCAAAATGTAATAGTACAAGTTGTGGAGCCACCACCGCCTCCTCCGCCTTTTTGATTATCCGGGTCAAAAAGGGTTTTGGAACAAGACAAGAATAAAGTTGTACACATTACAACAGCAAGGATTAGTCCTTTTCTAAGGCTGGTATTTCTATTTATCATATTTAGGGTATCAGGGGTTTAGAATTTTTGCAAAATACAATTATTTATCAATCTAATTGATTTTCAAAATATTTAATATGATAAATATATCTTTATGTCTGCAGAACACCTACATTATAAGGACGTACTATAGGTGCATGGTTAGCCATTTCAATACCCATAGATATCCATTTGCGGGTATCCAGCGGGTCAATTATCTCATCAACCCACAACCTCGAAGCTGCATAATAAGGAGAAAGCTGTTTGGCGTATCTATCCTTAATAGTATCGAGCAATTTCTTTTCATCTTCCGGGGTAATAACTTTTCCTTTTGCTTTTAGCGTGCTCACCTGTATCTGCAACAATGTTTTGGCAGCCTGCTCTCCGCCCATCACCGCAATTTGTGCCGTAGGCCAGGCGACTATAAGCCTTGGGTCATAGGCTTTGCCGCACATGGCGTAGTTGCCTGCACCGTATGAATTACCTATTATCACTGTGAATTTAGGCACCACGCTATTCGACATGGCATTCACCAGTTTGGCACCATCCTTAATAATGCCTCCATGTTCAGACCTTGAGCCTACCATAAAGCCGGTAACATCTTGCAAGAAGACCAATGGAATTTTCTTTTGGTTACAGTTCATTACAAAGCGTGCTGCCTTATCTGCCGAATCGGAATAGATAACACCCCCAATTTGCATTTCGCCTTTTTTGCTTTTTACAATTTTACGTTGGTTAGCCACAATACCCACTGCCCAGCCATCAATGCGCGACAATCCGCAGAGTATAGATTGCCCATATCCTGTTTTATATTCCTCAAATTCGGAATCATCACAAAGGCGGTCAATTATATCGCGCATATCATAAGGCTTTTCCCTGGTTTCAGGAATCAGCCCATACAGTTCTTTCGCATCTTTTGCCGGAGCTTTAGCTTCCACCCTGTCGTATCCGGCAGCTTCGTACTTGCCTATTTTATCGAATATCTTTTTAATCTTGTCCAAACATTCCTTATCGTTCTCGCATTTATAGTCGGTAACGCCTGATATCTCCGATTGTGTGGTGGCACCACCCAGGGTTTCATTGTCAATATCCTCGCCAATAGCAGCTTTTACAAGGTAGGAACCTGCCAGAAAAATACTTCCTGTTTTATTTACTATCAAGGCCTCATCACTCATAATAGGTAAGTATGCCCCACCCGCAACACAACTACCCATAATGGCTGCAATTTGAACAATACCCTGAGATGACATGACCGCATTATTGCGGAACATCCTTCCGAAGTGTTCTTTATCGGGAAAAATTTCATCCTGGAAGGGAAGAAAAACACCTGCACTATCTACCAAATAAATAATTGGCAAACGGTTTTCCATGGCTATTTCCTGGGCGCGCAAATTCTTTTTGGCAGTTATGGGGAACCATGCTCCTGCCTTTACGGTAGCATCATTAGCGACTACAATACATTGCCTTCCGCTTACATAACCTATTACTACAACGGTTCCTCCGCTTGGGCATCCACCCACATCTTCATACATATCATCGCCTGTAAAAGTGCCTATCTCTATGCGTTGAGAACCTGAATCCAATAAGTAATCTATGCGTTCACGGGCAGTCAGCTTGCCTTGTGCATGTTGGGCTTCAATCTTCTTTTTGCCTCCTCCTTCATATACTTTGCTGGTCTTTTGTTCCAACTTAGACATCAGCATACGCATTGCATCTTCCCGTTTGTTGAATTCCATTTCTTTTGCCATGATGTGTTTTATAAAGTGAACAAATATACAGACTTATTACATGTTGCAAATATGGTGCATGAAAAGGTGGTTTTGGGGAAAGTTATTGACTCCTCAATGACTTTTCCTAAATAATGTATAAACTATTATAAATAGACATATTAAATCGTAGGGATTTTGGGGCTAAAGCCCTCTTGGTTGAGGGTGGGCGTATTTGCACCCCGCCATAAATGGCGGGGCTAATGAATAAGAAGAGGTGGAGTTTTACTCATTAGCCCCGGCTTTTAAGCCGGGGGTTAAAAGTACACACACATTTTTTGGGCTTTAGCCCCCTTATTATTTAAGAAAGATGGTCATTGAGTAGTCAATGACTTTTGCATAATCCGCAAACAGGGTTCATTTTTATTTTACACATTTTACACTTTTGCAAAACGCAATGGGCGGTAATATTTATTTTGAATGTTCAGGAAAAGTCATTGACTTAAGTGCTAAAGTCTTCTAGAAATAAATTATTTCGTACCTTTGAAGAAAGAAAAAGCAATGAGTACCATTTTAATAAAATCAGGCAATAAAAGCGAAGAGAATTTTATTCTGAATCTTGCAAAAATACTAAAGGCTCCCGTTAAGGTGTTAAATGACAATGAGGAGTTGGATGCCCTGCTTATAAAATCAATTGAGCAAGGTATGAAATCGGGCAAGGCATCAAAAACGGAAGTGAAGAAGTTTTTTGAGAAGAATGGAGTACGAATTCACTAAACAGTTTGTAAAAGATTTAAAGCACTTTCGACACGATGCCAAGTTTGTGCATTATTTAGGGGCAAAAATCAATCATGCTTTTAAGGCAACTTCAGTAGATAAGATTGATGGGCTGGAATTGATAAGGGGCACATCTGTTCATTATCGTTTTAAAATTAAAACTGACACTTTTACCTATCGAATAGGCATAAAGCGGCTGAAAAAGGTAATTTGGTTCGCATGTATTGATAATAATAAAAAACGATTTTATAAAAGGTTTCCTTAATATAATCTCAGCTTACCCAACATATTGCCAAACCCTTCCGTATAGTGAAGTAATTAAACTATATTTACTTTTAAATAACCTACTATGAGAAAACTACTCGGTATTCTTTCGCTCTTAATTATTGGTATTACCGGCTATTGTACCAATGTTACAGGTGGTATTTTTTCCAATACAACATGGACATTAGCTGGCAGCCCATATATTATTACCGATACTGTAAAGGTATTTGGAGGAATTACCCTTACCATACAACCTGGGGTTGTAGTAAAGTTTAATACAAAAGGATTTCTAGAAATAGCCGGAAGCCTATCTGCAAAAGGCAATGCTCACGATTCTATCATCTTTACAAGTAACTTAGCTTCACCAAAACCCGGAGATTATAATGGCGTTTCTATCCAAACGAGCACTGATACACTTACTTATTGCAGGTTTTCTTTTTCCAGTAATGGATTGAATTATAGTGGTGCATATATAGGTAGTCCACCTTTGGCGCATTGTGTATTTGCGTCCAACTTGGTTGGGATTTTCTTTGTAGCTTTAGTAAGAATAGATACTTGCATATTTAAATACAATACAACTGGAATAAGAAATAGTGATGAGGACTCAATTAATGGATGCACACTTGTAAATAATGGAACTGCCATAAGTAATTTTTCTGGCGGTCTTTATGGTCCACTTGAAAACTCTGTTATTGAATATAATACTAATGGGGTTTTTAGTAACAGTTCAGGCTTAATAGAGCATTGTATTATTAATTGGAATACTGACACCGCAATTTATGGGAATAATGACTCAATAATATATAATGAAATAGAACATAACAATATAGGTATTGTAAGTTTAAATGGGAGTGGCATATATTATAACAGTGTATCTGATAATACTGTAGGATTTGAAGTGGAATCGGGAAATACCATAGAATGTAACAGTATTTGTAATAACTCATCCTATAATCTTATTTCACAAACGAGCAATAATTTTTCAGTTAAAGACAATTACTGGTGCCTTACCGATTCAGCGCAAATTCAGGCAACTATATATGATGGACATCAAAAATTAACTTTAGGATTAGTTTCTTTCGTTCCATTTTATACCTCAGCTTGTGCCAGTGTTCCAAATGCAATTAATGAGGTGAAAGATAATAATGAAGAAATAAAAGTATACCCTAATCCCAACAATGGTCAATTTATAATTGCATTCAATCATTCCGAACTTGTTTCGGAATCGCAAGCTATCGTCGAAGTTTACAATATGATGGGGCAAAAAATATATAATGCGACCCTGAATCAAGTTCAGGGTGACAATAATATTAATATAGGCAAACAAGCTCCGGGAGTTTATTTTTATAGGGTTTTGCAAGAGGGTGGAAGTTTAATAGGAGAAGGAAAATTGGTAGTTCAGTAAGAGATTGCTCCCCGTACCCGCTAAGCTGCGCTTAGTGGGCAAGTAAATCTTAAGCTGTGCTTAAATTATAGTTTGTATGCGGAGCTTACAATTTATATATCCATCCACCCAGGTGGACGGATACAAACAATGAGCCTATAGCTCATCTCTTATAGCTTATATCTTACCTCTCTCTTATACCCTTATTCCAATCACCAAAATATCATCCACCTGCTCTAAGTTGCCTTTCCATTTATCCAAGGTGGTTTCGAGCATGTTTTTTTGTTCATCCATAGATTGAGCTGCATTGGCAAACAGCAGTTCCTGCAATTGTTTGTATTTAAATTTTTTCCCTTTTGTTCCACCAAACTGGTCGGCGTAACCATCGGTGAATAAATACAAGGTATCTCCTTTTTGAAGTTTTAAATTATGCGTGTTGAAGGGAATAGGTTTATCAATCTTCCCTATGGGTTGCTTGTCAGCTTCCACTTCATGCAGTTCTCCATTGCGGATAAACCAGAGTGAATTATAGGCTCCGCTCCATTGCGTTTCTTTCGTCTTAATATTTATGCAGCACAAGGATATGTCCATGCCATCCTGTACATTGGCTTCGCTCTTTTCAAAAGTTTCAAGTACCAGTTCACGTACCTTATCCAGTATTTTTCCCGGTTCGGTTATATGGAATTCTTTTACGGTACGGTTTAAGGCGTTAGAGCAAACAACACTCACCAGTGCACCGGGAACCCCATGGCCTGTGCAATCAGCAGCGGCAATTAAAGCAATATCTCCGGCGCGTTCCATCCAGTAAAAATCTCCGGCTACAATATCTTTTGGTTTATAAAACACAAAGGAATCGGGCAGGTATTGCCTGATCAAATTCATAGGCGGCAATATGGCATCTTGCAATCGCTTTGCATAGGTAATCGAATCAAGAATATCTTTATTTTTTTCCTGGATGATTTTGTTTTTAGTTTCGATATTTTGTTTTTGCCTCCGTGTTATGCGCAGGGAGCGAACAACAAATATGGCAAACACAAGCACTAACAATAAACCACCGGTCACAGAGCGTGTAATAATATTTTGTCTGCGTTTATCGGCATCTGCCAACTCGTCTTTCCTATCTTGTTCTGCTTTTGTAGAATCCGTTTTCCTATTAAATGCATAATTCATTTCCGCCTGCACCGTTTTTTTTGTGTTGTCATCATTTATCAGGCTGTCCCTATACAGAATGAATTTTTTGTAATCGTCCCATCCTTCTTTATAATTGCCGGTAACGCCTTCTAATTCTGCCAAGCCACCATACTGATCTCTGATGACATCTTTTTCTCCCGAATTCTTTACAAGAGCCAGGGCGGAATCATAAATAATTTTGGCCAGTTTATATTTTTTCTGCACGGTGTAAATATTTGCCACATTGCCAATAATTTCACCGATAGCAGCTTTATTTCCTACTTTACTATATATATTTATTGTCCGGGAATAATAATCCAATGCTTTATTATACAATGAATCTGCCCGGGCTGCTTCGTTTCGTGATCTCACTGTATTTGCTTCTTCTTTGTATATGCCACCTATGTTATCTAAATTACGTGCAATGCTATTTTCATTCCCAATTTGTTTCTTTAGTTCCAATGCCATAAAGTTAAAATCGAGCGCCTTTTTATATAAGGAATCGCTTAGGGCTGCATTATGTTTAGATTGAGCCTCAGTTGCCTGAGACACATATACAATACCGATGTTGCAATAATTGGATGCAATACCTCTTTTATTTTTTATTGCCTGTTGTATGGCCAGGGCTTTAAAATCATATTCGAGCGCCTTGGGATAATTGCCCTGGTACCAATACGTAATTCCTATATTGGTCAGGTTCATTGCAATCTCTCTGTTATCAGCCAATTGCTGACACATGGCCAAGGCTTTAAACTCGTATTCAAGAGCCTGGGGATAATTTCCCTGGAACATATAGGATCCACCTATATTGCCAAGGTTATATGCAATTCCGGCCTTGCTCCCTATCTCTTCATTTATTTTTAATGCCTTACCGTAATAATCAAGCGACCTGTAATAATCTTCCATATCGCTATAAACAATCCCGATATTACCAAAGATTTCGGCTATATCGGCTTTGCTTCCTGCATTCTGATACATTCCTAATGCAATAGAATCACATTCAAGCGCTTTGGGAAAATCACCTCTGGTGTAATAAGCCATTCCTCTGGTTTTCAAAGCAGCAGCAGTTCCCATTTTGTAGCCAATTTTAACGGATAGTGCCTGAGCGTTGTTAGCGTATATCAGAGCAGTGTCAAGCTTACTAATTCTCCAGAAAGCATCACTCAGCTTATTCAGGGTATTTACTTTGGCTGTGTCTTCTTTAGCATGTTGAACAACTTTTTTCAATGAATCAATTACGGGGTTTTGCGCAAACCCCTGTAGGGCATTTATCAGAATAAAGAATACAAGGAAGTTGCGGTTTTTCATAGGGGTATGTTACGTATGAAACTCTACCAAAGCATCTACCGGCTCAAGAATAAACTTGCCCGTTGCAATGCCTCGCTTTTTGCAGAGCTCAATTAAAATATCTTTATAGTAATAGGCTACAGAACCGACAAAATGTACTGTTGTGGTTTTATAATCGCTGTAGCGGATAACGTGCTTATCTATAAAAAGGTCCAGGCAATCTTTTAACAGATTTTGAATGAAAGGATGCGTAATATGATTGGCTGCAAACATGCTGAAGGTCCCTAAAAACTTATTGAAGTTAGGCTCCTGGTATACTTTTTTATCAATGGCGGCGCGGTCCATCTGGTAGGTATTAAAAAAATCGGTCCGCAATTCTTCGGGCATTTCCTTATTTAAAAAAGCAGCTACCACGCTTTTTCCTATATGTCCTCCGCTGCCTTCATCGCCCAATATAAAACCTAATCCGCCTATCGTTTCGGTCGTGTCTTTTCCATCGTAATAACAGGAGTTGGAGCCTGTGCCCAATATGCAGACAATTCCTTTTTCATGTCCGCAACAGGCGCGGGCCGCTCCCAATATATCATGCTCTACATGTACTTCTGCATTGGTAAACCTGTCAGACAGGGCCATTTTTACTTCGGCGCATTTGGAAGGTACGGAACATCCCGCTCCATAAAAATAGATATGCGTAACCTTTACCGGCGGACAAGGCAAATAGGGGAGAAGGTCATTTTGCAAAACGGTTTTAATCTGTTCAACGGTTTTGTAATAGGGGTTAAGCCCTTCGGTATGGAAGGGCCAAACCTTTCCTACTTTATCTACCAATCTCCAGCCAGTTTTAGATGAGCCGCTGTCTGCAATAAGAACCATGAAACAAATGTTTGGCGTAAAGATAAAGAAATAACGGAATTCGCTCCACTTAAAGTCCGCCTAAGGCGGATTTGGGGCAAGAAGAAACAAAATTTCGTCTTTCTCGTATAAGAAATAAGTAGTAAATTTATCGGGATTTATTTTCATACATGGTATAAGCGTACTTGCTCTTTTAACCTTAAAACTCCAATATCATGAAAAAATCCGTGTGCATCTTAATCGTCTGTTTGCTGTCTGCCATGTCTTATGCGCAGAATGCAAAAAAGGTAGACCCTACCGTTGATAACCCTTCTATTCGCAAATCGAAAAAAGAACAGAGCAAGCAAACCAAAGAATTTACAAACGACAAACGTTATTCTTCGGTGGTGTCCCAAGGTAAAGCAGCAAAAAAGCAACAAGCTAAAACCGACAAAGAAAAAGGCAAGGGCAAAGGTTTGTAAGCTATTTTATAATTGGTACGCTATGGAATCCTCCGGGTGTTTTTTATAACATTCGGGGCATTTTTTTTTGATTTTATAGTGCTGTAAACGGAAAACTATTTCGTTTTTTTGTTCGACTTATGAACATACCATGTTCCTTTATAAAGTATAATGTATCAATCAGTTATGAATATGCTTTTAAAGTATTTTTTCATCTCAAAAATAATTTCGGAAACAAAATAAAAGTACGGGGCGTACAATGCCCCACGCTTCAAAAATTAAACAACGAAAAATTTTAAAAGCATTAAAAACAAACAGAATCAAAATTAACAAACACAACAAACAAAAAAATCAAACAACATGAAAAAGTTAGCCGTTATTCTAATCATCATCAGTTTCTCTTTAACAACCTTTGCAAAAGGACACGTAATGGGAAGGAGATATTGTGCATCACTTGACAACAAACAAGTTGTACAATCTCAAAAAGATCAAAGAACAGCCGTACGCAATTTTGCCTCTAACCGGAGGTATTCATCAGTAACCCACGCTCATGGCTTGCATTTATTCGGAAGAAGAGGCGCCGGAGGAGGTGCATCCAGGCCTGAAAGCGGACTCGGACTCTAAAGATAGTTTTAAGTCGTTGTTTTTAAGGTGTGTTGGTTCCGGGCAGCAATGTCCGGAACTTTTTTAGGTGTAGATGTCAAATATTTTTTGTAAATTGCTTTTTTAGCATATTAAGGAGGGAAGAATATGAATAAAAATACGAATCGTTTAATTACCGAAAGCAGCCCCTACCTGCTACAACATGCATACAATCCGGTTGACTGGCATCCCTGGGGTAATGAAGCTTTTGAAAAAGCAAAAAAAGAAAAGAAATTAGTATTGGTGAGCATTGGCTATTCAGCCTGCCACTGGTGCCACGTTATGGAAAAGGAGTCTTTCGAGGACCCCGAGGTGGCAAGCATTATGAATAAAAAATATATCTGTATAAAAGTAGACCGGGAAGAACATCCTGAAGTAGACATGTTATATATGGATGCGGTAAATGTTATTTCCGGAAGGGGTGGCTGGCCTCTTAACTGCTTTACCTTGCCCAATGGCAAACCCGTTTACGGAGGCACTTATTTTCGCAGAGACGATTGGATGCAATTACTGAATAACCTGAATAATCTGTATCATAAAGATCCGGATAAGGTAACAGAACTATCCGAAGAATTAGAAAAAGGAATTCTTTCCATGTCGCTTTTTCCCGATGGGAAAGATGGACGGGTAGATAAGGATTTTAAATTCCTGGAAGGGTTTACAAATAATATAGCAGAAACATTCGACAAGGCTTTTGGGGGATACAACCATGCGCCTAAATTCCCTATGCCTAATAATTATGAGTTTTTACTCTATTATTCCTATTCTCTTAAAAATATGAACAGGGCCTGTGATGCTGAACCGATAGAACAACAAGTGTACCTTACATTAGATAAGATGGCCATGGGCGGTATATATGACCAGGTGGGCGGAGGCTTTGCACGCTATTCCACCGATTCGTTTTGGAAAGTGCCGCACTTTGAAAAGATGCTGTATGATAATGCACAGCTGATGTCTCTTTATTCCAATGCCTATAAGAATAATCCGAAAGAGCTTTATAAAGATACAGTATATGGCATCTTTAAATTTATTTCAACTAAAATGACATCCCCGGAAGGGGCTTTTTATTGTGCCCTCGATGCCGATTCGGAAGGAATAGAGGGAGAATATTATGTTTGGACGAAAGCAGAACTGATTGAACTGTTGGGCGATGAATTTATTTTATTTGCAGCCTACTTCAGCATATACGACGGCGATGTGTGGGAAGATGGAAAATACATCCTTCAGCGAAAGGAAACGGATGCCAAGTTTTGTTCCGATAATAATATTTCCAGTGACCTGCTGCTTTCCAAAAAGAAAAGCTGGCTGGATATCCTGAATAAGAGAAGGGAACAACGGATTCCTCCTGCCCTTGATGATAAAGCATTGGCATCGTGGAACGGGCTTATGCTAAAAGGTTTGGTAGATGCCTATAAAACATTTAAAGAACCTTTGTTTTTAGATAAAGCCATTAAGAATGCCAATTTTATTAAAAACAGATTTCTTAACCCGGATGGAAGTTTGTGGCACAGTTTTAAAGAAGATAAAGGATACATAGAAGGCTTTTCAGATGATTATGCTTTCATTGCCAATGCCTTCATAGGCCTTTACGAGGCCACTTTTAATGAAGAGTGGCTGGAAACAGCAAAAAACCTGGCAGATTATGCCATAGCACATTTTTACGATCCGGAGAAATTCATATTTTATTATACCCCAAAACATCAGGACACTATTATTGTCCGCAAAGCGGAAATTTTAGATAATGTGATACCGGCCTCCAATTCAGAAATGGGTATTGTGCTGCATAAACTCGGGCATTTATTTAGCCATAATCATTACCTCGAAATAGCAGAAGGGATGCTGTTGGCAGTAAAGGACAAGATGATGCGCTATCCGCAGGGATATACGAATTGGGCCATGTTGATGCTGCATCATCAAATACGGTTTTGTGAGTTAGCGGTTGCCGGAGGCCTTGCCTTTTTATTCCGCGATAAAGTAAATAAAGAATATCTTCCGAATATGGTTATGCTTGGAGCAGAGAAAGTTTCGAACCTTGAAATGTTGAAAGAAAGGTTTATTATGGACAGAACTTTTGTATATGTTTGTGAAAACAAAATCTGCCTGCGTCCGTTTACCTCTCCTGTGGAGGCAATTAAAGCCATAAAAGAAGTAAAATAAATGCGTTTCGTTAAATATGTATTGACAATAGCAACATCGTTTCTTGTTTTTGGAAGCGCCTATTGCCAGCTTGAACCTTTTCAGGATGAAGCCTCCATGGAAACACCCAATTTCCAAAAGGATATTATAAAATCGAAGAGGATATCCCAAATCACCATACATGATTTCTGTAAACCCGATGGGGCAGGGATAAATGACGATGGTATTATTCACCAATATTTTTTTGATACGGCCGGAAAAATAATTGAATCGTTGTATACCGTAAAAGTAAACAGCGAAAGCTGGGATACCGTAAAATGCAGGTATTGCTACGATAGTAATTGCAACATGACTATCAAGCGCACACAAATGGGGGATTTTTATGACAGCTGGTATTATAGATGGAATAAGGAAAATTTATTGCAAAGAGAATATCATGTGCATGAAACAAGCACTGTAAGCGCAGACGGAAGTTTTAAAATATCCACCCAAAAAATTATTTCGACGGATAGTTTTGCATACGTCACGTACCCTAAACAGTTGCAACAATATGCCTATAATGAAGACAATAAGATCTTCCAGAAAACGATCACGCAATACGACGATAATAAGCGCTTCATGGGGCGTAGCAGCCATTACGCAGTAGGATGGCTGTATTCGCAGGTGGATATTAAATACGATTCTACAGGAAGGGTGATCGGGTATGTAAACACCGGAAACCTGAACGGGGATTTAAATCAAAACACCACTATAAAATACGACTCAACAGGAAAAATACAGGAGAAAGGAATTTGGGTGGATGGCAAACAAACCCAGCATATCGAATTTATGTACGACAATGAAACGGGCCTTATTACAAATAAATTAGACCGGGATAAAAACCTGATCTCTATATTCCGTTTTACCTACGAAATGTACAGC